>Ga0190366_1000031_pt1 | contig 25908 bp, 31 predicted proteins | sample 487218910_MG_FD_169990 | JGI IMG/M metagenome (GOLD analysis project Ga0190366, IMG submission 169990) | Hydrothermal vent microbial mat bacterial communities from Southern Trench, Guaymas Basin, Mexico - 4872-18-9-10_MG | ecosystem: Environmental > Aquatic > Marine > Hydrothermal vents >...
CAACCCTCATTTTCCTAATTTTTTTAAATTAGGCTTTTATTCTAAAGTGTATTAATAGTAGATTTATTAAGTGATAATGATATTGTTTGAGGTGGAGAATGTATTATAGAAGTAGGGCACAAAGCCTAATGTATGTAATCCACTTTTTGAGTGAAGATTTCTCTGAAAATATTGAAATGTTGAGTATTAAAGGATTTATAAATGCGGTCAAACACATTTTAGCAAGTATTCAAAGAATACCAGAGCTCAGTAAGTATAAAAACCTATTTAGTGAAATAGAGAAGTTAGTTAATTATATAGCTATAGATATATATAACTTCTATACACAGAAACAATCTAACATTACACTTCCATCTAATGAGGAAGAGTATACATTAATTCAGTTTAGGGATCCAACATTAGGTAAATGGATTATTGTAACGGTAACGAGAAAGGGGGATGGAAAGATATACTACTCTAGCAATTTATTAGTTAATTATGGAACACCTCAGTTAATTCTAAATGTAGTTAATAAGTATTGTAGAACTAGAAATATGTACATAGATGTATATTAACTACTCCTTACTTGAAGCATAATTTGTATATAGTAAGTGATGATTTAAATAGCGTTGTTAGAGAGTTAATTAATAAACTCGAGGAGTAATTATGGTTTAGTTCTTTAAACTTAGTTAGATAAAAAGTAGATAAAGCAGTGAATATTTGGCATATTCTTGAGTAGATAGTATTATATTTTATAGTAAATATATTTTAGAGCATATGGATATAGTCATTATATGCCTCAGGAGGAAACGTGTATTTATAAAGGTAAGAAATTTAGTTTTAAGTGCGGTTATCTTGATTCTCCTGATGGTAGAAGGGTTTTTAGGGAATATGTTGATCACCCTGGTTCAGTAGTTATACTACCGATTATTGATGATAAAATTATACTGCTTAATCAGTATAGGCATGTAATTGAGGAGTGGATTCTTGAGTTACCAGCAGGTACTCTTAATCCAGGTGAAGATCCTAGGAGTTGTGCTTATAGAGAGTTGATTGAGGAAACTGGGTATAAAGCGAATAAGTTGATTAAGATGTTTGAGATGTATCTCTCCCCAGGTTATTCAACTGAGTATATGCATGTATATCTTGCTGAGGATCTAGAGTATGTAGGGCAGAAGTTGGATGAAACTGAAGTAATAAACCTTACATTCGTACCTATTGATGAGATTCCAAGAATGATAAGAGAGAAGTTAATTAGAGATGCAAAAACTATAGCAACATTATTTTACTATATAGAATTCTTACATGAGTAAATTAAATTTTATATGTTTCCCTTAATAGTGGATCTGTTATTTTATATGTTATATTTCTTCCATCAACTTGCTTCTCTATATATGATGCTTTTATTAGTGTATCGAGTAACCGCTTTAGAGATATATCTGGAATATGAGAACCTTCGATCTCCTCTAGATATTGCTTAATTTGGCTCCACGTGTTTTTACCTATCGCTATTGCTTTTAATATTGCTTCATACCTACTTCTTGCTTCCCCTCTATATTCAATAAACTTTTGAAATTCTTCTCTTACTAGTTTCGCACCGATCTCCACAACTTGATCAACAATTTCCTTACTTACATTTCCCGCTTCATATGCTCTATATCCAAATTCAGTTAACCAACCTACAATTCCATCTAAACAATTATATGCGTATTCAAGAATTTCTTCGGAAACTTCTAGATTTATTTGCTTAAATCCTTCACGTAGAAACTCGAGTGACAAATTCTTACTAAAATTCCCTAACTTTATTTCTGACATATGTCTCCCATAAAGATAGGATTTTGGATTATCTACACCTAAGAAATCATGTAGTAAACCAACTTGAGAACCTGTAAAGATGAAAATTAAGTTTTCGTTATAATCATATGCATGTGCTATAGCTGATAACAAGTATTTTCCTATTACACCCTTTAGGTATTGTGCCTCATCAAATGCAATAATTACCTTATCCTTAATTTTCATTTCTGCAAAATAATTTAGATTATCAAAAAGTTGGTGAAGAAGAAGCTTATTCTTACCACGCCATTTAAAGTAAACAGATAAACCATGTATAGAGATACCATTAACCATACTTAGAGAACTTAATAGCTTCTCCACTAAATGCTTACTTCTATTAATTAAGTCATTAATTCCACTTTCAAGTAGTATGTATAGATCTCTTAAGGAAGGATTAATAGAGATTCCTCTAGCATCAACCAGAATATATGGTTTATTAAGAAGGTTAAGACCAACTTTTAAAAGGGAAGTTTTTCCACTTCTCCTAAATCCAGTTAAAATAATAACTCTCGAACCTACATTTATATACTTGATAAGTTTATTTAATTCTTCCTCTCTATCAAATAAATCCTCCCTTTTTTCTTTTGGTTTGATATCGAAATACATAACCTAACACCCCGTAAGTAACCTAACACCCCGTAAGTTAAATTTCAAGAATAAAAATACTAAATAGTTAAAGAAATATTTTTGGATGATGAGGGATCGGCTACCTGAGGATTTGGAAGTATGATGAATATCACCCTAGCTGACTTTTAGCTTTTTTCTTTTATTAAGAAGCTTAGTTGTGTCGTGTTATCCTAAGTATTTTATTACTGGTTTTAGTGCTTCAATATATAGCTTTCCATACTGAGACTCTATAAATTTATGTGGCTCATATACTCCAAGAAGTTTTCCCTTTTCCATATATGCAATTCTATCACCTAATGTTATTGCTTCAACTATATCGTGTGTGACGTGTATAGCTGTAAAACGAAGTTTTTTATGTAGGTTTTTTAGGAATTCCCTAGCTTTACTATGTAGTCTTGGATCGAGGTTACGTAGTGGTTCATCGAGTAGGATAACATTTGGATTTACTACTAGCGCTCTTGCAATAGCTACTCTTTGCTTTTCACCAGCACTTAACGATTCTGGATATCTATTAAGGAGGTTATTAATTTCAAGAATATTGGCTATCTCTCTAACTTTATCATTAGCTTTATCATAGTTAACTCCTCTAAATTTTAATCCAAATGCTATATTTTCATAGACAGTCATATGTGGAAATAAGCAATACTCCTCAGGTATAATTGGAAAGCACCTCTCTTCAGGCTCTGTATCCGTTATATCTACATCATTGACTAAGATTCTACCCTTTATTGGCTTTATGAAGCCAGCTAATGTATATAGAAAAACTGTTTTCCCAACTCCGCTTGGACCCATAACAACCAGATATTCTTGATCTCTAATATCTAGGCTAGGAATTTCAAGCTTAAAATCGCCAAGTATAACTACAAGATCTCTAATTTTAATCATTTTTTATAGATCACCCATATAGCTGCAAATATCACTATAAATATCGATAGTAATAGTATGGATAGAGTTACTGCATATTTTAGACCATATGTAGTATACCACTCATAAATAAGTACATTTATTGTCTTTGGGTGATAAGCAACTATTAATATTGCTCCAACTTCACTTACAGCTCTAGCCCACGACAACACACAACCAGCTATTATACTCCTAGCTGATAGTGGTAAGGTTATTGACAAAAATACTCTATGTAAACTTACTCCTAAAGACCTAGCAACAAGCTCAAGATTTCTATCTACAGAAGCAAAACCAACTTTTATTGTATCAATCATTATTGGTATTGAGACAAACATCATTGCAAGAAGAATCCCTAATACATCATCCTCTACTGAGAAATATCGCCCCATCAAAATTCTATTTACTATTCCATTTCTTCCAAATGCCGATATTACCATTATTCCAGCGATTATATGTGGAGTTAATAATGGGATATCAATTATTGCTTCAAGAATACTTTTACCTCTAAAGTCAAATCTAGCTAGAATATATCCAATCGGAATACCTATAATCAATAATATAATTGTTGACAGTATTGAAATTTCGAATGTTAAGAATAATGCTGACCAAGCCTCCTTAGATAATATTGGATCCTGAAATAAAACTTTATAAAATGTTTCTGGATCACCCATTAGGTATAAAGCAATTATAGGGAGCAGTATAAGGAGTATTGCTAGTGACGATATACCATAAAGTAAGATTAGGAATTTTTCTGCACTTACTCTGTTCATCCCTTAATCTCACTTGGAGCATTACCATAAAATATGGGTTTCTCTAGAAAATCTTGACCATTTCTACTAAATACATCCCGTCCAACCTCACTAAGTAATAACTTTACAAACTCAATTGCTTCTTTTAAGTGCTTAGCACACTTAGGAATAGTTACACCGTATACTATGGACTTCATCGTCATACTTGCTTCCCTTTCGCTACCAACTAAAATGTGAACTGTAACTTTTGAATAGAAGTCGTCGTATCCTGGATTCTTAAGATTTATTTTTTCTGGAAGCTCAATATATAATAAATTATGTTGCTTAGCTACGCTTTTATATTCAAATGCATAGTCTAAGGACCCTGCTTCTAATAACGCAATTAGGTCTACACTTTTAGATCTTATCTCTAAATCCCTAGCATGCTTTTCAAGTGATGCCGGAACATAAACATCTATTTTTGACGCGCTGACCGATGCTTCAATATTAGTTTTTGAAAGAATGAGATCTTTTAGAATACTTTCATTGTTATAATATATTGATGCTAAAGCAATTACGCCTACAGCTCTGTATCCACATGGATCTTTATTTGGATCTGAAAATCCAAACTTAACATCTTTCTTAGCTAGTACTTCATACCATTTATCTGGATTCTTAATTATATAGTCAGCATATTTAGAGTTACTTGTAAATGCTAATACAACTTCATTTGACGCGAAAGCCGCATACCACTCTGTATGTTCTGGATACATGTACTGTTCAAATAGTCTATAGTCAGCTACAGCCAGTACATCGCACGGTTTTCCTAAATCGATAACCTTTCTAGCGGCTTCAACACTTCCACTAGCCTCAATCTCGACTTTAACATCATATTTTTCCTCATAGATGCTTGCTAGCTGATCAAGTGGGATCTTTAGAGATCCAGCGCAGAAGACTTTTAGAGTCACTTTTGGTTGGAGGAAATATTGTGTAGTAAAATATCCGGCAAGAAGTATTATAGCAATTGCTACGATAACTATTATTATATTCCTTCTCTTCATTTCAAAATATTATTCGTTATTGGAAAACCAATAAGGAATAACATATATAGTTTATATCTTAATTACATTTCCGGTATCTTCATGCAACTCATAACCAGATAAGCTACTCACATAATTTTTAACTTCCTCACTTTTCAAGACCTCTATAAACTTCCTAATTATCGGTTTTTCTAGGTCTTCCGATCTTATGATAAAATCAAAGTTTTCCCACTTGACAGGTATAAAGTTGAGATTAAAATACTCTGCGCATGGAGCTATACATATACCTACATCCGCCTTACCCTCAGCTACTGTTGATGCTACCTCAAGATGCGTATTAACAGATTCTCTATATCCAATAATAATATTTTCTGGTTTGGCTTCTATACCCCTATCCTTAAGTATTTGATTAAATATATGATCTACAAGTATCCTCGTTCCCGAGCCAGGATTCCTATTTACAAATCTTAATTTTCCATTTAGTAATCCGTCAATTATATCTGTGTACTCGAACTTCTCTCTAGTTACGAATCCTTGTAACCTTTTATAGCCTCTAATGAGAATTAAGTCTACGCCAGCAGAGTACCTCTTTATATATGAAGTATTATACCTTCCAGTATCTGGGTCTAGTAAGTGTATACCAGCTAACTCCGCTTCATCAAGTAGAATGGATGCTAAACCTTTTATTGAGCCGATTATATAACTCTCTAGCTTATAACCTTTCTTCCTAAGGATATTAAAGATATGTTTTAATAGGATATCGTCACTACCAGCATATATATGAGTAACTTTTTCAAATTCTAGCTTTTCAGGTATACCTAAATCTCGATTAAATACGTTTTTATAACTCCTAAGATACATATTTAATAACTTTAGGCCTTCACTCGTTAGTTTCGCTCCTCCTCCACCCTTACCACCACGTTTTACCTCAAGTATGCGTGTACCAGCAATTCTCTCCATTTTCATAATATGTTCCCAAGCACGTGTATACGGAATACTTAATGACTTAGCAGCTGACAAAATACTACCTAATTTTTTTATTAGAAGAAGAAGCTTTGCTCTCTCCTCATCTAATAAAATTTCACCATTTACAAGAAATTGAAGCTGAATTTTTTCCTCGAAATTAATCAAACTAGGTCACCAAATAGAAATATTGTTTGAGAAATATTTCAGTTAGATATAAACCCTAGGTTAGGGATATTATTGAAATCTTTCAGTCTCCACTATAGGTACGTTGCTTTATCAGCTATTAGTACCTTTTTTATTAGCTATAGGTAAATGTAGGTCTTAATATCAAGTAGTTTTTTAGATACTTTTAGAGATGGAGCGTAAAATAGGGTATAAAGAGATAATACTATTTATTGTAGCGGGAATACTTGTTGTATTAAGCGCTTCAGTTGCGCTAAAGTATGATAACTCACCTAGCTTAGGCAACATAGGCATTAACTTTAAAAATATTTCTATTGAAACACAGAACTCTAGTATAATTAACATACCTATACATCCCATTATAGAAACGAATGAAAAGTTGAATGCTACTACCGCTTTACTAAAAGTGCTTGAATATGATTATGAGAGCATCCTTGAAGCTATAGTTAATGGATCATTAATTGCTATAATTAGTGAAGAAGAAACATATAATATTGGCTTTATAATTAATATTAAATACCTAAATAAACCCGAAGAAGTTATCGGAGTTTATAAGGTTAGTGGAGGTTATGTTGAGAAACTTGGAATTAGCGTTACATTATTAAACGCATCATATCAGGAAGCTACTAAAGAGGAAATTAAACTTTACTTTAGGAATTGGCCTAGAGACGAGTATGATAATATTATTTTCATTACCTGTACATGGAACAACACCTTATATTCTATTTATGGATTTGCTTGGAATAATGATGTGAAGCTAACCTATCGTGATATATATGTATATGAAGGTGAGTATAGGTATGTAAAACTCTCTGATGATGAATATTCAGCGTTAGAAGGAAAAATTTACATAATCATACTTAGAAATGCCTCTTCCACTTAATTACTAAAGACTATTTATGTAACTATAAATTTACTTGTAAGCCTGAGATTCTAAAGCTTCATGATCTATGTCGAAAGCTAAGACGACTCTATTATTTTTAATCTTGATAAAGTTAAAAATGAATATTAGTAATGGTAAAATAGTATGAGACATAGTTTTTATTTTTGGTGACATTAATGGTATTGCCATTTGACTCTTTAGATATATATTCTATACCTATTAAACCTGAACATGAACTTCTAAGAAAGACTATAAGGAGGTTCGTTAGTGATAAGCTAGAAGATTTATGGAAAAGTGTAGAGAAGAACGATGTTATCCCTGATGATATTATTAGGGATTTAGTGAGTTTAGGAGTATTTGGTATATGCGTACCAGAGAAGTATGGTGGAGAGGGTGGGGATCAAATTTCTAAAATGATTGTTATAGAGGAAATTAGTAGAGCTATACCATCATTAGGTGTAGTTTTAGATACAACTGATTTCTCTACTTTAGCACTTTTGCTATGGGGTAATGAAAATCAGAAAAAGAAATTCTTACCTGAAATTGTTGATGGTGCTATTGGCGCTTGTGCATATACAGAACCTCAAGCTGGTAGTTGGTTGGCTGGTATTAAAACTACAGCTAAAAGAAGAGGGGATTATTACATAGTTAATGGGAAAAAGTGTCTTATAAGTACAGTTGAATATGCAAAATACATCATTATTTTAGCTAGGACAACGCCTATCGATAGGGATAAGCCTTATGCCGGTATGTCGTTACTTTTAGTTGATAAAGAAAACACTCCAGGGCTAAAAATTGGTCAGAAGATTAATGTTATGTGTATGCGTGGTGATAGACCATATGAGTTAATTTTTGAAGATGCTAAAGTTCCTGTAGAGAATTTAATTGGTGTTGAGGGTATGGGGTATAGATATGCAATGATACTCTTAAACTTTACTAGAATTAATATTGCTGCTCAAGCAGTTGGTATAGCTCAAGGAGCATTTGAAAAAGCATTAAAATACTCTCTTGAGAGAGAGGCATTTAACAAGAAGATTTATCAGTTTGAAGGTATATCGTATAAGATTTCGGATATGCTTATAAGATTACAAGCCTCTAGATTACTAACATATTGGGCGGCTAAAATTAGTGAAAAACAATTAAATACTCCTAATAAAGCTTTACCTGAAGTTGCTGTTGCAGGTAGTATTGCTAAAACATTTGCTACAGAAACTGCTGAATTTTGTGCTAGGCAAGCAGTTCAAATTCACGGTGGATTTGGTTTAGATTTTGAAGTTGGTATTGAGAGATATTTAAGAGATTCGATAGTAACAACAATTTACGAGGGAACAAATGAAATTCAGAGATATATAATAGCTAGGTTCTTACCTCAAATGATATATAATTTAAAGATAACGATTGGGTGATTAGAATTTAAAAGCTATCTCATTTGAATAGTTTTTATCCATCCAAAGCCAGCTGTTCTTCCAACACCAATATTACAATATTCAGCATAGTGGAGTAAGGTATAAATAAATTTTGAGTACTCATTTTCTGAGTCTACTCTAAATGTTACTTTACCCACAAAACCTAGATACATCTCTTTAGGAGAAATTTTAATTAATCTAGTTCTTATTCCATCATCATACCCCTTTATAAATACACCGTCAGATTCGATAAAGTCAGAGATCTCACTAAATGGAAAACTTTCTAATCCACTAAATTTCCTCAATTGTCTAAGAATACTTTTGAAAAGTAAATTTGGCTGTGGAATTGGTAAATATGTAACCTTCCTCTTATTTTTCTTTTTAACTATAACCCTACGTTTACCATTAACTTTAACCGTTTTAATATAATATGGTGATGCTCTAATGGATGTTGGCGTTATGAAATTGATTGTGAATTCATTAATAACCTTTGTATTATTTACGAGCTGATTGTACGACTTAATTGAAAACTCAATATTAAGAACTTTTGTTTGTATACCGTCGATCATTAACGCATCATATTTTGTTAATGCATCTATAACTTTATAGTAATCCTTTATTGACAGAAAGTTTACTTTAAAGAAACCATGCTGAAATTCACTTCCCCTATCGAAAACCATAGGCCTACCTTTTAGGTAATCATATATCGGTGAAACACTAAATGGTTTTAACCCCTTATATTCATGAATACTTTCAGCATCAAGGAATGATGCTAAAATCTTGTTGTATAATAATGATCTAATGCTTAACCCTGAAAAGCGATTAAGAATACCCTTCTTAATAGCTGAGATCTCAAATGTCGCTGAGACAATATAGCGCATCACATACACCTACTAATAATACTAATTTCAGAAAAAATAGAAAATCTTAATAGTGCAAAAAATTATATGATATCTCCTGGAAATGAGAATAGCACACCAATATCTCAATAAATCATGATGCCTTCACATAAAGCAACATCTAAATTGTCAAATACTACTTTGTATGCTAGACCAGCTAAACCACTGGAGTCAACTGACCTAGCCTTCTCTAAGAACTCAAGAACATCATTAGGTAATCTAGTAGCAATCACTTTAATAAAACGCTTCAATATATCAACTAAATTCTCGAACAAAGCAGTATCACCAATATAACATCCCAACCATACCAAATAAAACGGAAGCACATATATATTGTTATAGAAACATATACTTCACTCTCTACTCATTAGAGTAGAGTGTAGAATAAAATACTAACAAGTAAAAGTTAATACTACAAATATTACCTAGTTTAGAAATTTTGAGAAGTACTTGATCACCTCTAGAGAAAATAATGATTATTCTAGAACTTTCCTCTTATATTAGTTAGCTCCCAACATATTTACCTTTGGTGAACTTACTTGTCTGTCTTTGTTGGCATCATTATTGGCTTATTATCAGCTGTATTCTCTCTAGCATTATTTTATCTTACCGTAGAGCTACCTAGATATATGCATCAGCTCCTACTAGGTATAGTTCCAGATTACTTTCTAATGTGGGATATCGAAGGTATGCAACAAGCCTTAAACTTTTTAAGAATTATCGGCGCTATATGCCTTGTAATTATTATTGCCCTAATAATTCTCGGTTTTATCTTTAAGAAAGGAAGCTTATCTATTTTAGGTTCATTTGTATTTTTCCTTCCGACATTTGGTTACTTTGCCTTTTCTATGTTTTTCTTAGCTGGTATTGGAGCTTTAAGAGCCTTGTGGCTTCCATTTCTTGAGGTTAATCCGAATATTATTAATTCATGCGTAATTGTCTTACTACCATTTCTAATTATTAATACTATAGTAGCCATTTTATATGGAGCCTCAATTCCATATGTAGCACATACAAATATTTTAGTCCCGGCATCACTAGTTATAATATTCTTAGGCATACTAATATTCACAATTGGAGTATCAACTTGGCTATATGGAAAGTACAAAGGAATCGAAATTATTGATTTTTGGATTTATAGATATAGTAGACATCCTCAGTATTTAGGATATATAATTTGGAGCTATGGATTATTAGTATTGTCAACTGGTTTACCCGCACCTAAAGGAGGCTATGTACCACCACCAACATTAATCTGGACAATACAAACTCTAGTTGTACTAGTAGTTACTGAATGGGAAGAGATGTTTATGGAGAAAGAGTATGGAGAGAAATATATTCAGTATAGAGAGAAAACTCCATTCCTTCTACCACTGCCAAATATAATTTCAAGATTATTTAGATATCCATCAAGTATTATCGAGAGACATGGAAGAAAGTTAAGATACATAATACTGAGTCAAGTAGTTAATTTAATAATTATAATTGCTGTATCTTCGGCTTTTATATTTCTAGCGAAGATCGCTGGTCTTCCACCTAGCCCAATCCTCCCCTTAACCCTCTAACAATATTAACTAATTTTTCTGGACCTAATACTTCATCTGCTAACTGCGGTGGTTCTTCAGATAAGCTTATTAAACCTGTCTTTAGAAAATCATATCTCTCCATATTTTTAACAGCTTTCCTAGCTTCATTAACAGTTATTGGCCCTATTTTAACTTCATATGCTATAACTGGTCTACCTCTTGATAGTAAAACGATATCTATATCACCCTCTCCTCTAGGCATAATTAGGTATCCTCTATCCAACTTTTTATATTCAGCTAGTATTTCACCTAAGAAAAACTGTAACTCGAAACCAATTTTACTTGCTATATCATCTAGATTAGGCTTTACATCCCTATCTCCATACTTCTCATCGATATATAGTAGTAGAGAAATTAAGCTTGACTTATGCCTATAATATGTTCTCCCCCCTCTAGTGTAAACTAATTTTACTTTATCTACAAAACCCATGTTGTACAACTGATTAAGTATACCAGTAACAATTCCCATCTCAGGCTTCTCGATTAATCTGGATTCGTAGAGCTTTTGAGCAATATCTGCTGATGACCAATAGTTGAGAGATAGGAGACGTAGTACAGCATCATAAAGTCTAGTTAACTTCCTATCTTCCTCTTCAAATACTTCTCCAACTAATCCAGAAACTGAAGAAACTAAAGGCTTATAATTCTCTATTATAGTAGTTATTACACCATTCTTAGGTTTAACTAGCCCGAGTATCCATGGATCCCTAGCTATCAATCCCCATAGGAAAGCATCCTTAACAGAAAATATTTTTTGAAAAGAGTATATAGCGTCTGCCGGATGAACTAAACCGATTTCTATTGGTGCAAATAAACCTAGTAATGGACTTCTTTTATCAAAAACATCTCGAGTAATTGAAAAACTAGATCCACATAGGATAACTTTACCACCTCCTCTATGTTTAGTAATCGCTATTAAATCCCAGAATTCATATGGAACTCTTTGAAATTCATCAATAACTACTATTCCTCCACTCTCTATATACCTAGTAACATTGAGTAGGGCATCTTTAATATTAGAAAACCTTATATCACCATTTCTCTCCTCTGTAATCGCGGAAAAACCCCTTGTAACGGTTATATACAAATTCCAATTTACATACCTTCTAAGTAAGAAGGTTTTTCCAGTTTTTCTACGGCCATATACTAGAATCCAGCTATCAATCTTTTTAAGTTGTTGAGCTTCCCTTCTTTCTATTATCATGGTAATATTTTCACCAAAATATTATGGTGAGAATAGAAATAAATCTTTTCAAAAAATAAATTTAAAATATTAACGCTAGGTAGAATAGTTAGCTAAGTAAATTATTTTGGTAAATAGAGTTAACGTGATTTACATGAATATTAAAATTTTGTGTATTGATGGAAGCCCTAGAGTTAAAGGTAATACTGAGATTTTAATTGACATTATAAAAGATAGGTTTATTGAGCTAGGAGCTAGTGTTGATAAGATTAAGTTAAGTAACTTAGATATTAAGCCTTGTGTTGAATGTAGAAAGTGTTTAGAAGAGGGTATCTGTTGTATTAATGATGATATTAGAAGAATAGTATTTCCGAAATTGTTTAATTCTGATATTATTGTTGTTGCTAGTCCAGTTTACTTTAATAATGTTAGTAGTTATGTTAAGATTTTTATGGATAGGACTTGGAGTATTAGAGGAAAATTAAAGAATAAAGTTGGTGGTGCTGTTGTAGTTGGGAGGGGCTATGGATTAGAGCAAGCTCTACAAGCAATATACGCATGGATGATTAAACATAGAATGATTATTGGCTGTCCAGGATTACAAGGAGAAGCATTTGAAAAAGGTGAAATTTTGAATGATGAACGAGCATTAAGTGACGTCGGTAAATTTGTAAAACGTCTATATGAAATATCTATATTAATTAAAGGTACTTCCAAGTAGTTTAGTAAACTTAAAATGTTCAGATTAATTCTTTATTTATCCTAAACATTATCCATACCCACCGCGTAAAAAGTCTTTAAGAAGTTTTTGTGACGGGTTCTCAAATAGTTCTTTTGTTGGACCCACTTCAATCAACCTTCCTGAGAATAGGAAAGCTACATAATCCGAAATCCTATATGCTTGTGCAGGGCTATGTGTTACAATAATAACTGTTGCTTCCCTCTTTAACTCCATTATTAAATCCTCAATCTTCCTAGTGTTAGATGGATCTAAGCTTGATGTAGGTTCATCCATCAAAATAACTTTTGGTTTCAATGCTAATGTTCTTGCTATACATAATCTCTGCTTCTGCCCTATACTAAGCTCGGTAGACGGCATTTTTAATTTACCCTTAACCTCATCCCATAACCCAACCTTCTCTAAAGCCTCTTGAACACGCCTTTCCATTTCATTTCGTGACTTTATAATTCCATTTAGCTTCAAACCTAAAGCAACGTTATCATAAATTGATAGGTGAGGAAAGGGATTTGGAGTTTGAAAAACTATTCCAACCACTTTAGAGATCTCTGTATAATCATATCCAGGGTTATAGATATTTTTACCAAAAAGCTTAACTACTCCCTTAATCCTAGCATCTGGATTTAACAAAATTAACTTATTAAATGTTCTTAGTAATGTTGATTTTCCACTACCAGACGGGCCCATTATAGCGAAAACAACATTTCTAGGGATTCTAATATTTATATTATCGAGAATCTTCAATTCCCCGTAGTACACATTTAAATTTGCAGTTTCAATTACATACTCACTATCTATCAACATTATAACTTCACCTCCTTAATCAATAAACGAAGTATAAGGATGATCATCATTGTGGAGATAGTTAGTATAAATGCTGCTCCATATGCGAGTTGTATCCAGTTCTCATAGCTTGTCTGAATAAACTTAAATATTAATAGTGGAATTGCACCTGCATGTCCAAATAATCCATAAAATGAGTATGTAGCTGCGCCAGCTGTAAATAGTATTGAAGCTGTATCTCCAAGTGCACGTGCAACGCCAATTAGAATACTAGTTAGTATACCACGTCTAGCGATTCCTAAGAAAATAGTAAATATAACTTTAGATCTTGGTAGTCCTAGTGAATATGCAGCCTCTCTATACGTAAATGGTATACTTCTTAAAGCTTCCTTAGCTTGGATAGTTATGTATGGAATCATGATTATCGTTAATGATAATGCTGCAGCAAATGCTGATGGAGTACCCATCGGTACAACTACTACAATATAAATGAATAGGCTTATGATAATTGTTGGAAATTCCGTAAGCATTAAAGCTAGCTTATCACAAATCTTACTCAAAACTGATTTTGGGTACTCAATTATGTATATGCTTGTTAATAAGCTTATTGGTATACCTATTAGAGATGCTAATAAGACTGTTACAAATGACCCAATTATAGCTGGCCAAATACCTCCTAATTGACTAGATCCCGGTGGGGAAGGAACACCAAAGAAAAAGTCTAGTTTTGACTGCATGATTGCTTGTAACCCTCTTATGCAAATTTCGATAGTTATGTGAAAGAGTGGTAGAATTGAGAGTATAGTTAATCCGATTATTATGATAGTGAATACTCTATCTTTAATAATCCTAGCTTTTTTATGTTCTAAAACCATATGTCTTAGCCCACCTCGAAGCCAAAGTTAAACCAGCAAGAATACATATAGTATTTATTAACAACATGACCAGTGCTGCTCCATATAGTGCATATGAAGCATACTTGTACGTATAGGCATTTCCAAATTGATTAACAAGTAAACTTGTAACGGTATATCCAGCTACAAATGGGGATAAACTCATTTTAAATGAATTTCCTACTGTTAGTGTTACTGCAGTTGTTTCTCCAACAGCTTTACCGAAACTTAACGCTACAGCTGCAATTATAGCATGCTTAATCATTCCTAGTAGTATTCTTATAGCCTCTGTACGTGTTGCTCCTAAACTTATAATTCCCTCTCGATATACTTGTGGGATCATCGTATATGCTTCTCTAAGGATAGCTGTTGCATATGGAATATTCATTATTGCAAGTACTAACGCTGCTGTAAATATACATTGACCAGATGGTGAGTATTCACTAAATATTAGTGTCCATCCTAAAGCCTCAACTATAGGGATAATTACGTGATCTCTTACTGTTGGTGCGAGAATAGTCATACCCCATACACCATAAACAACAGTTGGTAGTGTAGCCATCATATCAAGGGTAATTGCTAGAAACTCCCTTACTTTCCTAGGTGCAAATTCACATATAAATATAGCTGTTGATAGGGATAACGGTAATGTTATAGCTGTAGCTAATATAGCGGTGTAGAGTGTTCCCCACAGTGCTGTTGCAATACCATACCACTCTTCCTCAGGATTACTTTCAGAAGCTCTCCAAGTACTATCAGTTATAAATCTGATACCCTCCCGCTCGAGGATAGGAAGGGAATTGTAAATTAAGACTATAAACATAGAGGAGAAGATGAGGATTAGAATTGATGGAAAAAAAGAGGTAAGGAATTTAAATCTATCCATTAGCCTCCCCTCAACTCCTCAGCTACCTTCAAACCTATTTGAGCTATTTCTGGAGGTAGCGCTACATAACCCTCAACAATATACTCACCTTTCTGACCCTCTGTTAACACCCACTCGATGAAATCTGCTAGTGCTTTAGCAACATTTTCATCATAGTTATTAGCTCCCTTAACTATGAAGTGACTAAACGCAATTACTGGGTAGCTATTTTCACCAGGTGGATTAAGAATCTTCTCTAGAATATTATATTCATCCCAGTTTTTATCTGGAGAAGGTAGTACATAAGATACTTGTTTTAGAGACTCTTTAATTGACTCTTCAGTTGGAATAACAAAGTTCCCCTCTCTATTCTCTAGAGCTACAACCCCCAACCCCTTTGTAAATGCCAACTCTACATACCCCATAGAATAAGGAGTAGATTTTAATGTAGAAGCTACACCTGGATTTCCCTTAGCACCTAATCCTCTTCCAGTAGCATCTAGCGGCCATTCGACAAGTTTACCAGAACCAACTGTACTCTTCCATTCAGTAGATACTAAACTTAAGTATGTTGTGAATATTTGTGTTGTTCCACTTGAATCACTTCTATGTACAAAGATAATTTCCTTATGTGGTAGTTTATCAGTAATATCAGGATTTAACTCCTTAATTCTGTCATCATCCCAGTATACGATTTTCCCAAGTAAAACATTTACTAGAACACTTGAGGAAAGTTTTAGGTGATATGTATCTGGGATCTCTGGTATATTATATGCGATAGCTACGGCACCAGCAATTATTGGAAACTGATAAACCTTACCATACTTCTTAACAGCTTCACTCCACTTATCAGATTTAAGAGGAGGATCACTACCAGCAAAATCTACAATACCATTAATAAAATCGCTTTGCCCTTGCCCACTACCAACACCTGCATATTCAATTTTAACGTTTTTCTTCATAGATGTATAGGCATTGATCCAAGCTTGAATCTGAGGCTCTGGGAAAGTCGCTCCATCCCCCTTAATTAAAATATTAGTACCATACTCTATTCCAGTTTTACTTCCAATTATGTGAAAAGCGAATATACCGCCAGCTATTAACACTACTATTATACATAGCCCAATTATAGCGTAGATGACATTCCTCGTCATTTAGCTCTCACCATATATTTCCTCAATTCTATATAGAGGACTTCAATAATTATATAGATTTCTTGATAATCTGTATATATGATGAAGTAATCTATATAGGTAAGTACCTAAGCTATATAGAGAGAAAATAAAGGGGAAAAATAGCTATTAGATGGTTGTTTATATTTGGCATAGGTATATTCACGATATTTACTTGTTAATACGCTCTATAGAAGTAACGCTAGGTATAGTAAAATTAATTACAGTATTTCCTTGTGTATTATTGTTGGATGGTTGAGGCTTTACCAGTTATAAAGGAGAATAAGCTATTGCTTATATCCTCTTGTATGGATATAACTAAAGTTATCTCTTATGATGAAGGAATTACTAAATGGTTTCTATGGGTTGAAGATTTTGCATATAATGTTTCTAGCGAAATCTGTAATGGCATTTACTATGTTGATGATTCTACTTTATTTTTTAATAAGTGGTTTGGTGAGTATCCATGGATTTTTTGTAGGCTTATTGACAATTTAGATGAATATGTTGATTTTTTACATGGAATTATCGGTAAGCAGCTTGAAGGTAAGAATTTAGTTCTATCCTTTAGTGGTGGTAAAGATTCTACAGCTATATTACTAATTCTACTTAAGCTTATGGAAAAAATTAATTTTAGACTTAGAGCGATATATGTTCATATGCCATATTTAGAGCCAGAGTATAATATTAGGTTTATTGAGCGTTTAGCTAAAAGGTTGAGTGTTGATATTACTATTACCAGTCCACCAAAAAGTATCATTAGGAAGTATCTTTTTGAAGAAGGATTGCCATATAGAAGAGAGAGGTGGTGTACATATCTAAAGGTTAAGCCAATTAAGGATTATATTAGGAAGAGTAATGTAGATGTACATGCTATTGGAGATAGAGTTTGGGAAGCCTCAAAAAGACATGAAAAACTATCAGCCAAGCTATTGAAAGGAAAGTTTATCGAAGGTAGAAAGTTTTATCCAATCGCACCACTAACGTTAATCGATGTTATAACTATAGCAAAGGAGAATAAAATTATACATCCAGATTATCTTATGGGTGCAACCAGAGTATCATGTTACTACTGCCCATATAAATCAATCTTTGAGTTAAAGCTTCTTAGGCCGCAAATTGAGGATCCAGGATTAATTGATGAAGTGTTAAAGAGAGAGTGGAAGAGGTGGTACAAGAAAATATGTTTTGAGAATTTTAAAAAGTATCACTTATGGAGATATGTTCCAACAATAGCAAAACTACTACATAAAGCTAAAGATAGGCTGAAGAATGAAGATTCCAAAGAAAAAATGACCCTAGGTGAAATCAAAAAGTATAACACTTATATATGGTTAAATAATATAGAAGTGCCGAAGCTGAGGTATGAAAACATATTAAATATCATTAAGTAAACCTAGATAACTAACTAGAAAATTTATGGATATTGGGCGTGTAAATACGTGTAAACCCATATTTACAGTACAATTGTGATAATTCGACTATAGAAGTGACTTCTAGGGATACAGGTATTATGTAAAATAAATTTTCTGGGTACGATACCACTTTTACTCTCTATTGCATATTTTCCAGTAACTTTAGCCTTCAAGAGAAGAATTATTGAGATTAAACAAATAACTCCAAAATATATTTTGGAAATTTCAGAATTTTTAGGTGGTCAAACCAGCCATAATATAGAAAACCTAAATATAATCTAATGAGGATACAAATAAGTATATTCTATTGATAGTGGGGGTAGTAATATCTGTATAGGCCTCTGCGATGTCTATATTTAGTAAGCCGAGGTATATTAAGAGGATAATTACTGTTAAGGGGAGATTTGCAGAGCTTATTCTAAGGGGAAGGAAGACTACTACAATTAGGTTAGGTAAAGTTATACCAATGAGTGATGAGTTAGTTATCCATAGTGGTGGAAAAGTAATTGCTAAGATAAAGGTTAAGAGAGTTAGGTTTAAGAAGATTAGGGAGTTAACAGATCAGGATGCTTGGAGAGATGGATTTAGAAGTGTAAAGGAATTAGTTAGAAGTTTGAGAAGAGTGTACCGGTTAAGAGTAACTCCAGATGATATAGTGACGATTATAGAGTTTGAGGTTATTGAGAAGTTGGATATACCGACGGATAAGGAGTATATCTATATGGGTCTGGAACCGAGAGAAATTGCTACGACAGCTTTACAACACTATAAAGAAGAAATAACGGAGGAAGAGAAGCAGATACTAGAGAAAGTAGCAGAGTTAAATAGTATACGGGCAGCAGCGCTAAAGCTTTATGGAAATATAAATAAAAGATGGCAAATAAGAAAAACACTTAAGAAGTATTTAGAGAAGATAGTGAGCGAGGACATACTAAAGAAAAACCAGTAAATATGAATAGTAAGAATAAATTAGGTTCATAAATTCTCCTCAAACTTCACGGTTGGATTAATCATTTTAAGTCTCAGTTTGCGCTCCTCTAAAAATTACGCATACCAAATTTAGCATAGCGGCCAACAGCTACAAACTCATAAATACCATCTTGAGCCTCGATTGTAAGCATCTCTATGCCAAGCTTTACCATAGCTTTAACACCTCGAATCGAGTAATATGATATAGCCTTAATACTATCATAATCCCTAAGTTTACCCTCCAACCGCTTATAAACAATATATTCTTCTAGTAATGGACCCATTCTAGCACATAAACATGAAGAAAACTTTCCAAAACAAGATAATAAAATAGCATCGCTAGTTAATCCAACAGCACATATCCTTTGAATTCTAGAATTGGGAACCTTAACCGACGCTAAATCACCATGAATATATAGCGACATAACAAAACCTAAAAAACAGATACTTCAAAAATCTACGATATATATGATTAATTGATACTGATCTTTAGTAGGTAGGTCTCTAAAATTATTAGCATAGATTTAGAAAGTAGGAAAAATATTAAAGTTTTTTAAAGTTAGGTGTGAAATAGAAAGTAAAAATGGATGTTCTAGAATATTTTAGTAAGGCATATAGACAAATGAATAGAGTATTACTACTATTAGCAATCGCAATTACATCACTAATAATAGATATGAAGGAATTGAGTAAATAATTAGAGTAGTAATTGTATTACTTTAAGGCAAAGTATAAAACTATTTTATTGTGGTGAATAATTTAGGATGAGATTTTTAAGGAGAAGAGCTGAGGCATTCCTAGATACTGCGAAAATAAATTTTTCTAGGGGGTATTATGACCTTGTGTTATTTCATGTTGAACAATTTATTCAGTTATACTTGAAGCACTTACTATACATGAAAATAGGAGATTATCCAAAAACACATTCAATAGTTAGACTCATACAAGATGTAATTAAAGTATATGGAAGTGAGGAACTTAAGAAAATCTATAATGAAGATCTCGAGATACTGTACCTATTAGAGGAGGCATATATTACGTCAAGATACCTACCAAGAGAATATGATAGGGAGATAGCTGAGAGAATCTTAAAAATTTTCAGATAAAATATTAGGTGTATTTAAATGTCTAGAAAAAGCTTAATTGAATTAGAGTTAGAAAGGATAAAAGCGTGGAAGAAATATTATAAAAACCTAGAGTACTACTTAAAAGAGATGCTTAATACAGCGAGAAAATATGATGAAAAAGCAAGAGTAATTCTCTTTGGAAGTTACGTGAGAGGTGATATGAAACCAGATAGTGATATAGATATATTAATAGTTACAGATATAGCGGGAAATATTAGGGATAGATTAAAGTTAAGGTTGGAAATAGCGAGTAAAATAGGAAGAGATACACCATATGAAATACACATAGTAACACCAAATGAATATAGAAATTGGTATAAGAGATTCATAGATGAATATAGAGAAGTAACGTAGAAGAGTATAAGTATTTTATTAGCTCTATCTTTGTAATTAGTTACACTCTAAGATTCCTAACATATTACCTTATTTGCCTTTAAGGACCTTTTTAACTAGATTTATTGTGAAGTAGTATATCCAAACTCTCTCTTAATGATTTTATTCATTATTTCATTAGCTCTCTTAGCCTTATTAAACAATAGTTTTGCCTTCTCCTCATTATAGATATCCCAAGGTGTCAATCCTTCATCAGACTTTCCATATGATACTAATATATGCTCTGGTGCTAATTCGTGAACAATAGACGCTAATTCTAGTATTAAATTTCTTAGATCCTCACTAAATTCATTAATTATCTCCTTAAGTTCATGGGAGGAGTCGTGTGTCCCAGCTTGGTATCCTCTTTATAGCAATTATAGCTTTAGCCGCATTTTCAGCAGATAACGGGGAAGCTTCAGCGCTTTCCTTCCAATCACCAGTTGTCAAGAACTTCTTAGCTCTCTTTAAATATTTATTTGATAATTTTACTCTATACTTGACTTCAGAGCTGGGATCTATCTCCATAATTTTACACCTTTATTATACTTAATATTCCTTTTCTAGGTTTCCAGCCATATTTACCATCTGGAGTTTTATACCTAACTAAATTTTTATCTATAGCATACTTAATCCTATCGAATAATTTAGTTAATCTTCCAGTTGGATCATAGAGAATTATAGAGTCATATATAATATTTAGTAGTAGAGGGGAAATCTTTAAATCATCTCTAAAAAGTTTATCTTCATCGATATCAATAACCGTCACATCCTTTTTAAAACGCTATATAAATAGTGATATATTTTAAATCTTCTATTTGGATCATTAAAGTTTCTAACTACGATAAAGAAATCTACATCACTATATTTACTAGCTTCACCTCTAGCTAAACTACCAAAAAGAGAAACAGCTACAATTTTATCACCTAAATTTTCAATAAGTAAGTTACAAGCTTTCTTAACTAAATCCATCATACCAAAATAAATATTCTAAATTAACGATAAAAGGAGTTTGAAATTAAAATGATAGTATTATGATAGTTAGCTATAATATTCTTTTTCTTGTTCCTCCTTATCTATCGCTATAAGCATCATATAGATCTTTTCTCCGAGAGCTCTAAGTTTTTTAAGCTCTTGATAAAATATTGTGAAGGTTGCGTATGGATGTCCACATGGATAGTCGTATTTTAGAATTGGACAGCCTGAACATCCTTGACCCTGATATTTAAAGCAAAATGAAGTTACTTGAATAGCAACTTCCTCTATAGTCTCTAGAAGCTTCATTACAGACTTCCACTTCTTAAGTGCAACTTCGCTATCACGAGCACCAGCATCAAGATCCCTCTTCAAATCATCAACAGTATAAACCTCGATTTTCTTCATATCCAAACCAATAACTCTACACGTATATCAATTTTTTCTATAGTCTATATATTAGTAAAAGTAGATTAAAGCATCATATTCTACTAATTTACCATGACGGTAGTTTAGGTATCTACTTACGCTCCTCAACATATATTATGAACAGAATAGTTGTAATTATGCCTAGGAGACCGGCAAACCAAAATGGAACTATATAGCCAGAGAGAATATATCCGAAAATTTGGAATGTTTGTGTAGCATATTTATTGGTTAAGTAGCCTCCAAGAAGTGAACCTAAAAAAGCGCCTCCATTAAAGAAAAACTGTTGTATGCCGAATATGCTACCTCTAGTACCTTCTGGCGCTAAATCAGCTTGTAGTGTCCTCATAATTGGAGCTGCAAGACCAAATACTAAGCTAAGTAAACTCCCGAGGAAAAGCATTGCAATTAAATTTCTAATAAATGGCATTAAAATTAATACTGATCTCCCAATTAAATAACCTGCTATAACGAATGGTTTTCTCTTTTTAACTCGGTCACTAAGATAACCTGCGAGGAGACTTGCAGGTAAGGCAACTATAGACATTAACGTGTAAAAAAGCCCTATATAAACTGGATCTTTAACTATAACCTCAATAATGTATACTATAACAACTGTATGTGTCACACCCATCGCCACTCCATTAATAAGTCCATTCAAATAGATAACTCGTAGGCTCCTAGCTATGTAGCTAGGAACTTCCTTCATAGTCGAAAGAACCTCTCTTATCCCACTAACTACTCCACCTGCCTCCACTAGTCGGCCTATCTTATACTCAGGAATGAAAAGTAGGGTTACTAGGGAAGCGAGACTTGATATAACCAAGAATATTATAGGGGACTTTAGCGCAGCAATAACATCTCCCGCATCAAACCATGTAATATACAGCTTATATATCGCGACGCCAATTCCAGGACCTAAAATCTCGGCAATAAGCATACTAGAGGTATATAGCGAGATAGCTTTACCTCTAGACCATCGAGGACTGATATCAGCTAGATAAGCTTCGGCAACAGGCCACACCATTGCAGAAGCTATACCTTGGACTCCTCTAAACACTATAAACAAAATTATACTATTTGAGAGAAGAAAACCGATAGATACAATAACGTAAAGCCCCATTCCGAATAGTATAGTCCTCTTCTTACCTAACACATCACTCAAAAAACCAATTACACCAGCTGTAGGCGCCCTAGTAACCATAAAAGCAGCCATTAATGCCCCAAACTCCATAGCCCCCTTATGGGCCTCAATAACTCCACTAACAAGGTCAGGAAGCTCACTCAATACACCCTTCAATGCTAAAATCAAATAAGGAAAAACAGGGGATAATGCTGAAAAGCCCAAGTTTATGATGGTTGAAGCAAAAACCAGTATAACAATAGCAATAAGATAGCTTTTATCACTGCTCATAAAGAGAGTCCCCAATTACCCCTTATTAGTGACAAAAAGGCAATAAGCATAGGAAGAATAATTTTTAATAAATATATCTAGAAATATCTAATTAATACCAAAACATAATAACTCTTAATTTCCTACGCCATTTTCACATAATAATTAAGATAATACTAGGAAGAGAATTAACTATTAAAGAAAAATATGCTTAAAGATAAATTAATATTAAAATCATAATAGTATATCCACAATAATTTTTTGTTGGGGTAAGTATTCATAACTATTATGTAATATTTTTAGACATGAGGTGTCTTGATCATGTTCACGAAATTTGCAAAATTATTAGTTGAGTACTGTACATGTGTTAAGACAGATGATGAAGTATTCATCTCTTCCACTTATGAGGCTTTTCCATTAATCAGAGAGCTATGGAAAGAAGTTGTATCTAAAGGAGCTTATCCAAGGTTAAACTTAACGGATGAAGTATTAACCGAGTTATTTTATAGGTATGCTCCAGAAAGCCTATTAAAGTACTATTCTAAGATTGATGAGTTTATTATGGAGAATATTGACGTTAGGATATCCATACTTTCATCAACACATACTAAGCCATTAGTAAATATAGATCCAGAGAAAATGAAGATTAGAGCACAAACTACTACAAAGTTAACTGAAATTTTTATGCGTAGAGATGCTGAAGGAAAATTAAGATGGGTTGTAACTGCATATCCAACTAGAGCATTAGCTCAAGAAGCTGGAATGTCACCCCTAGAATTTGAGGACTTTGTATTTAAGGCGCTAAAGCTATATAGGGATGACCCTGTAAAAGCATGGGCTGAACAAGCTTCTTGGCAAGAAAAAATTATAAATGTTCTAAAGAAGGTTAGTGAAATAAGAATTGTAGGTGAAGATACAGATTTAACCATTAATGTTAGTGGTAGAACATGGATTAATGATGATGGAAAAGTTAATATGCCAGGTGGAGAAATATTTACAGCTCCACATGAAGACTCAGCTGAAGGATATGTAAAATTTGATTATCCAGCTATTTGGCGAGGAGTAGAAGTTAAAGGTGCTAAGCTAACATTTAAACAAGGTAAAGTTGTTGATGCAAAAGCAGAAGTTGGAGAAGAATTCCTAAGGAAAATGTTGGAGACTGATGAAGGAGCTAAACGAATAGGAGAATTCGCATTCGGATTAAATTATGATATAACCAGATCTGTAAGGAATATACTGTTTGATGAGAAGATAGGTGGGACAATACATTTAGCATTAGGTGCAGCATACCCAAAAACTGGAGGAAAAAATAAATCCGCTATCCACTGGGACCTAATAAAAAGCATGAAAGAAGGAAAAGTATATGCAGATGGAGAATTAATATACAAAAACGGAAAATTCATAATAGAAACATAAACCTTAATCAAAAGTATAGTCTAGATACAGGAGATATCTAGAGAAATCTCAGTATCCACAAAAACTCCGTTTTATACCACATCACCCTTTCTATTTGAAATTCACGCTAGAGAATTTTAGCTTGTATTTATGTAAGATGTTATCTAGCTTCGAAAGAGATTTTTACTTTCTCAGCAAGGACTAGATCTTCATTTTCAACGTTATTTAGTTTAGCTAGAAAATCATCCATATTTAATGGTCTTAAGATAACCATACCTTTATATTTTAATTCAGCAATTAATAAATCTCCTTCTTTAACACCTAAATGCTCTAAAACCCTTTTTCTTAAAACAGTATGCCCCTTCTTATCATAAATCTTAATTATTTCATACATTTAGTTATCCCACTTTTCTATAAGGATAACTTAAAATATAAATTTTACACTTACTATTAATTGGTGCCACCTTTGAAAAAACTACTTCTCGATACAATTGCTGTATGGGGATTAATATTTGTAAACTCAAAGTATCATGAGCCAGTTATGAAATTAATTAAAGGCAATGATATTATGATTCATGTAATAAGTTTTCATGAATTAGCCTATCCTGCTTATAAACTAGAAAGTAGAGGAGGATTAGATATAGAGATGGGATTAGAACTATTTAAAAACCTAAAGAGGGGATATGATAATCTATATAATAACTACCAAATACTCGGAATAAACAAATTAACTATAATCCCCCTAAACATAAGAGATTTAATAGATGCATATAACCTACTACTAGAAGAAAAAGAAATGTTTATCGAAAAAAGAGATGGATTCTGGCCGAGCATAGCAGACGCAATTATAGCTACAACATGGAAAAAACTGAATATAACCCTCATAACCAAAGACGAAAAACTAATCAAATACGGAGAAAAACACAAACTCAAATACACAAAAATCTAAAAACAAAAATAAAGCCATAAAATCTACAATCAAAAACTCTAAAAATCTAATCTAAACTAAACTAAATATAAAAATAACTACTACTTAACTTTTAATTCTCTCTAGAAACATAACATAAAAACCATCCCCAACTTAAAATCCCTAACAAAAATAATCAGTAGAAGACATTCCATTCCTTGTTTGGGAATTCTAATGCTTAGATTGTTTATTTCATTAAGT
>Ga0190366_1000033_pt1 | contig 25511 bp, 29 predicted proteins | sample 487218910_MG_FD_169990 | JGI IMG/M metagenome (GOLD analysis project Ga0190366, IMG submission 169990) | Hydrothermal vent microbial mat bacterial communities from Southern Trench, Guaymas Basin, Mexico - 4872-18-9-10_MG | ecosystem: Environmental > Aquatic > Marine > Hydrothermal vents >...
AATGCTGGATTAGTATATGCTTGTGTAGCAACAGCTCCTACTTTTACCCTAGCCCATGGAACCCTGGATCCAACAGCTAAACTTCCTGAAGCAACAGCAACACCTAACATCTTACGGTCAGAACTTAAAGCAACAATACTGTATGTCATGTGTTCTACTATGCTCTCTATTTCTTATTCAAATTTACTACCGTTAACGTTACATAGTAATTATAATTAGGTGGTTGCCCGTGCATTATATTCGAAAATACGGGTGTTTGCACGGGCTTCCCCTTCATCCCTTCTTGGGCCTGCATTTGGTTAGGGGCTTTCAGGGCTACCATTAAATCACGGAGCCCCACATCTCTGGTTAAGGACTTAAGACATCTTAGTGCTAGGTTCCATGAGGCAATAATATCCCTAGTAACAATGTGTCCATTAGGCAGTTTAATCCATCTATAATTAATGAATACTAGTTTATCACCAATAGGCGATAACTTAGAGGTCCCCTTAGGATTAACATAATTTATCTCTAATCCTTCTATTAATGCCTTGTAATGAATGTAGCTCTGTATCCTACGATAAGACCATAAAGTTAGGGTCTTGTTGAATCTCTTTGAGCCATTAGCCCTGCTCTTGAGTTTATTTAAGTCTTCAAGAACTATTAATGCACTATACCCCTTAGCTATCTCAACTACTCTCCTAGAAACATAATGACATGAATCAATAAGTATATTCCTTGCCTTCCTACCATGTCCCCTAATAGCTTCTCTTATTCCTTTAATGTATCTCCATCTTCTAGAGTATTTCCTCTGAATCTTCTCCGCAATTACCTTATGGGCTAATGCCCTCTTCAACCCATTGAACGGTATGGTACCCATAGTTACTAGGTTACCTCGTAAATCAATTATGGTGTAGGTTATATTATCGAAATTAATGTCTATACCTATAATGGCTCTCGGCTGTCTAAACACAACTTCCCTTTCAAAAGTGAAGTAAACCCATATTGCATTATCTCTATAGCTTACCAGTATCTCCTTTAGCTTCCATTCACCATTAAAGTATTTATCTAGGTAACTATACCATATTAGCTTTAGCTCAACCCACTCATTATTTAGAACAGCTATTCTCACTGTTTTACTGCTTAGGTCTAGATTGTAATCTTGGTAGTCAAGTCTAGCTGTTAATTTTCTGAGAATTGGTTTGCTTCCGTTGTTCTTCTTAGTAGCTTTAACTACTTCCCTAGCTCTCCTCTCAATCTTATGACAATGATGAGCTCTAAAACCCTGTTCCCTAAGCACCCTATAGAATCTGTGGTGTAGTTCCTTCATGGAGGGTATTTTCTTATCAAACCATATCTGGTCTACAACGTATTGCATCCAATCACGATATGCTCTAAGAAACTGAAGTAATTTGCGATGCTGGCTAGGGTCAGGAGCAACCGCTTTAACCTTAGCGGTTGCTAAGACCCTCATTCCCTAGCACCTATATAGGTATTTAGATAACAATCTTTATAAACTTTGCTATCTAAATACGTATACGGTGATATATGTTGTGTGAGGTTTACGTTTTCGAAGCTACATTAATGAAATTCTCTTACGATAGGACTCTAATTTATCCACCAAAAGAGTATCAAGAGAAACTAAAGAAACACAGAGGAAAGAAGATAAAAGTACTCGTAATAATAGAGCCAGAATAAAGGTACTCGTAATATTTAGAAGTTTTTTATAAATACTAAAATACTCTAAGTACTCAAATAAGCGAGTAGTCTTTAATCACATAGTCTTTAGAGGTAGCAACAATGTTTAGTAAGGTATCTGAGGTAATCCGTATTCTCGAAAGAATATTCAAAATAGATTTAAACGAATTTCTAGCTTACAAAGTTGCCGTAGAGACGGGTGATCCTTTCGAAACACTTATTGCAACAATTTTAACTCAAAATACAAGTGAAAGAAATGCTTTTAGAGCATACTTCAATCTAAAGAAATGCTACCCCACTTTGAGACCCGAAATATTATCCAAAGCTAGCATCAGCGAGCTTAGTAAACTCATATCCGCTGGCGGATTAGGAAACGTTAAAGCAAAAAGAATAATTGAAGCATCCAATTATGTTTTAAAGAAATTAAATGGAGACTTATGGAGTCTCCTGAAGCTGGGTATTAAGGCTAGAAATGAGCTTATGAAAATACCTGGCGTTGGTCCTAAAACAGCTGATATATTGTTGCTTATGATAGCTAAGGAGTCTACGATCCCTGTTGATACCCATGTAATGAGAGTTGCTTTTAGATTAGGAATTTCTAGAAAGAAAGAATATGAGGCTATACGTAAAGCTCTAATGTCTAGCTTAAACCCTGAAGAATATTTAAAAGCGCACTTATATCTCATACTGCTAGGTAGAAGGTTTTGTTTAGCAAGAAAACCTAGATGTTCTGAATGTCCTGTAAAACATCTTTGCGCTAAAAGGTTTAGATAAATTTCTCTGCGTTTTTCATAATCCTAAAATATGTTTCTAATGTTATATCGTTTCTCAGGTTGATTGTTAATATGTGCCCGAATCCCTTTATTGAGTATTTCTTTCTCTTGAACGAAGGTACATGGTATTCTCCTCTCCATAAGGTCATCTTACTTAACATCCTGTATAACCATGGATCGTCGCCTTTAATCATATCTTTTACATCATAAAGTTTCATGTACTTGAAACGCACTTTAGGCAGTATGCCTCCCTTAACTTCATGTTTGGATAAAGGACGGATAATACAAAGTTTCCTTGTAGAGCGGAAGACGACTATCAAACTTTTTCTTTCCAACACAAGAAACGACCCTGCAATAGCCCATGAAGATATTTCTTTATCACCATTAACAAGCGTTAATGCTGTACCCCATGAAAATAATCCAATACCATATCTTTCCTGCAATACACTGAATATAAAGGCAACAAAAATAATTGATATAGCAGGTAATGTAAACATATGATAGAATCCTATGGATATTATAACCATTAAAACAAATGCCAGTATTAAGAACCCTAGAATAGGCGAAGTACTATAAGTATAGGATGGTTCTATTCTAGGTTTTATAGCAGTAGGTTTTCCCGGTTTAAACAAGGCCAAGAGCCTATACGCCTCCTATGCTAATAGTTTTTAATGGTTCAGGTAACGGTAATTGGCTTAGCTTCTTAGAGAAGTATGTTTCCGCAAGTTCAGTGCACTTGTTTAAGAGCATTATCATCTCCCTATTTAGAAAACCTCCCTTAAACCATACCGTTGAATTTATGGTCACTGCATCTCTAGCTTGATGTTCTCCAAATTTTGCTTTAAAGTAAACTATTTTGCCTTTACCATAGGCTTTCACAGCTCTCTCATATATTGTTCTTAACGGTTGTTCGTATTTCCTATAGAAGTCTACTAAAGGATGTCTCTGAACATTTCTTGGTTGTATTTTAAGCTTCCATCTGGTCCATAGAAGCGTGTCAACGAATGTTAATTCTATAGTGTTTGTGCCAAGTTTTCTATTTTTAAAGTATCCATCTAAGCTTACAAAGGAGTTTATATTGTTTTTAACTTTTAGAATGAAATAATTCAAATATGCTCCACTATGTAACTTTACACTAGCTCTAACCGAGACAGCATCATAAAGAATACCTTCTCTTAATTCATAAAGAATTAGAGATTCAACAACATCACTAAGATTGCTTTTGAGATAACTAGCTACTTTATTAACTAACTCCTTGGCTTTCCCTGGGCTTTTCCATGAAAATATCAAGAACATTTACCCCGAGAGTATAATTGTGTATGTTAGGATAAAAGTTTGATTAAAGCTTAGCATAATACGAGGGAGGTTTAGCAATTAACGCTAATGCTCCATAAAGAACAATGTCTTCGCCTAGCGGTGTTATCTTTATTTCAGGTTTCCTATTTAAAACGTAGAAATCCAAATATTTGATGAGATACTTCAACACTAATTCGCTGTTATTCAAAGCTATTGCTCCTCCTACGGTTACAAGCTCTGGGTCGTAAGCATTGATTATACTTGCAAAACCAGCGGCATTCACTTTCCCTATTTCCTCAACTATTTTCAATGCTAAAGCATCTCCTCTCTTAGCCTCTCTAAACAGTATTTCTGCAGTTAACTTGCCTTCGTTAAAATATTTTTTCAAACTACTTGTAGATAGTAGTTGAGGAAACTTCGTCCTTACAAGGTGCGCAACATATTTTGGTATATTTCTTCCTGAAGTGTATGCTTCCCAATGCCCTAGCTTACCGCATCCGCAGCGCATAGTACCGTTAAAATCTACGACAATATGCCCTACTTCATGTGCATTACCATCTTTTCCTATAAGTAAATGATCATCCACTATTACTCCTACACCTATACCCGTACTCAACGTTACATAGACTAGGTTCCTGACGTTACCCCCTATGCCGAAAACTTTCTCTCCCCAAACAGCAGCGACTGCATCATTTAATATTTTTACTTCTAAACCCAGCTTTTCTTCAAGAGGTTCTTTTAATTCCACGGTCTTGAAAGGCAGATTAGTAGGATTGACTATTCTTCCCTTTTTCAAATCTAGCGGTCCTATACTACCTATGCCTAAGCCGAGACTATGCCTTATAGCATGGAAGAAATGCTTATTTATTATTTTTATTATTTGGTTTGCAACGGCGTATTCGTCTCCATGCCTAACAGTCTTCTCTTTAACTTTAGACAGTATTTTCCCGTCTCTTGTCCCCAAAGCTACCCTGATATTTGTGGCCCCTAAATCCACAGCTAAAACATATTCCATGCTGAACACTTCAAGCATATACTCACTAATTATTTAAGTTACACTGGCATTTTTAAGTCTAAACCAATAACTATGAAGACGATAATAAGCGTTAAGACAGTGATGTAGGTATATATCAGCGGGTTCATTAAACCATGTACTGTCAAGACAAGCCCTATAATGTAATTTATAAGTAGAATGTGAGGTGTATAGCTTATTTTCATGTGTTTTCTCCTAGCTAAATTTGAAAAATATACTATTACAAATATGATCATAGCTGAAATTATTTGCGAAAACAATATGCCTTTCTCTAATCCCATAACTTCAAAAATCATCCTTAAACCGGGTGTAACTTCCTCATGACCGTAAATTCTTATGCTCCTGTACGTGAAGTACATATCTACGGATCGAATGATTATAGCTAAGAAACCTAAACATACAAGATCTAAATCTATTTTCTCACGTAATACTGTCCTTCCTAACAACTACGTTGTCCTCATTAAACTTCACTTTAAAAGCCCTGATTTTTTCAGTTTTTCTAAATCTTCAGGCACATCTATATCTATGTATATTTCGGGCGACCCAACTTCTACATCAATTATTTTATCTGAGTATTTTCGAACAACATATTTTAAGCCCTGCGTTTCCTCGCTAATCATCAATATTTCGTCGAACAGTTTCTTATCGAAAAGTATTGGGTGTCCTCTTTTACCTTTAAACCTAGGTACTACTATTAGACCTTTTGTTTTATAGTAAGCATCTATTACCTTATCTATAGTCTTAGATTTTATCAGCAGGTTATCTGCTGGGAGTATCATAACTGCGTTAGCATTAAGCTCTATAGCCTTCCTTGTCCCTACTTTAACTGAGGAACTCATACCCTCCATATAGTTCTCATTATAAACAGGGATTACTGGCAAATCTTTAATTTCGTTAATTATTTTCTCTGCCTCAAACCCTACTACAACAACTACTTCATCTGCTTTAGACTTTACAGATTCTTCAACAACCTTCCTAATTATGGTTCTACCATTTACTCTTTCCAGAAGCTTATTTCTTCCATATCTTTTTGACATCCCAGCCGCTAAAACAACTAAGACAATCATCCCTATTCACTTAGACTATTGAAAGATGTTTTCCCGAAGCATCATATTGTATTTTTAGAATTTCAGCAACTATACTTACAGCTATTTCCTCGGGCGTTTTTGCCCCAATATCTAATCCTACAGGAGCGTATAATCTACCTACATATGCGCTTTTCTGTACTCCTTCTTTATCTAATCTTTCTAGGAACTTTGAAATTTTAGTCCTAGAACCTAAGAGTCCTATGTATTTCGCCTTAGCTTCAATGGCTTTCTTTAGTGCTTTATAATCGTATTCTACCGCTCCATGAACTATTAGGACGAAGTCGTTTTCGCTTATACCCGCTTTATCTATTGCTTTTTCCCATTCATCAACAATTATTTCTTCAGCATCAGGGAAATATTCTCTTCTAGCATGTTTTGGATTATCATCGACGACCCAAACCCTAAACCCTGAGAAGGCTAGTAGTTTGGTTAAAGGCTTCCCTACATGACCTACGCCTAAAACTATAACCCTAGGTTTAGGCTTAAAGACATCAATGAAAACTGTTAAAATGCCTCCGCAAATGAGCCCTGTTTTATACACGCCTAAAGGTACGTTATCTTCTCTGAAAGCAAACCTAACAGTTCTAGGTTTACCCTCTCTAATCGCCTTAATAGCCTCTTTAATAACCATTCTTTCAAAAGGCCCGCCACCAATAGTGCCTACGGTTCTACCATCGGGGTATACAAGCATTTTAGCTCCTGGCCCTCTTGGTCCTGAACCTTCCTTTTCAACTATGATGCATAGTGCAACGGTTTCATTTTTACTTAAGGAGTCTTTTAATGCTGAAATAACTTCCAAATTTTCATCCTTAATCATAAACCTTATTCACCCATAATAAATTTTACACACGCCAAAGAAAGATGTTTTGCTAACATGCAGTTTTCTTCAACAATATTGTTGTTCCATAGTTTTCAAGAACTTCCTCTACTTTGTCCAGTATTTCATCAAAGTTGTTAACTATGCTGGCTTTAAGTGTTACTACCTTCCTTTATTTTCTTCTCTAAACTCTAGTTCTTTGAGTTCTTCAATGACTCTCTCATAATATGACTCGCCTATTGTAGACTATGATAGCTTCCATGGTTCAAAAGTTATCTCTATTTTGCCTCTTTCCTTATTAAAGACTATCCTATACAATTTACCTTCGACAACATCCATAACTTTTACGCCTCTTTCTAGGAAACTATAGTGCTAATAAATATATGGGCATATGCGTTCAAGACCGCTTCTTTAACAACCTAATAGCCTCAACGATAACCCCGTATACTTTCTTGGAAACCTTCTTCGCAACATCATATACTTCCTCAGCGCTCACTTTCTCCTGAAGACCTGCAGCAAAATTTGTTATCATAGCTAAGCCTGCATAGCATAGGTTAAGCTCCTTAGCCAACACTGCCTCAGGCATCGTTGTCATACCTACAACATCTGCCCCGAGAATGCTGAACATCCTTATTTCAGCAGGGGTTTCGAATCTTGGACCCTCAGTAACAACTATTGTGACATCTGATAACGCATATCCTAAAACATTTTCTGAGGCCTCTATGAGAACTTTTACGAGTTCAGGGCAGAATATGTTTGTAACATCTACATGTACAGGTTTGTCTTCGAAGAACGTTGTACTTCGCCTCTTAGTAAAATCTATTACATCACCTAGGATAACAATCATGCCAGGCTTAAGCATTTTCCTAATAGAACCAACAGCGTTTGTAGCAATAACGTACTTAACATTTTTACTTTAAAAAACCAGAGATTACCTTTATAGTTAACTCTATGTGGAGGTTTAGTATGTTCCCTACCATGTCTTGGTACGAAATACACTCTAACGCCTTCGACTATTGTTTCTAAAAATTCAACCTCCCCATAGGGTGTTTTATAAGTATACCATATGCCTTTGGGAAATAGTTTCTCTAAACCTGAACCCCCTATAATACCTACAACATCTACCATAACCTCTAACCTCGTCTCAAATATTATAGTTTTAACATATATAGTGGTGTTTCCATAGTTAAATAATGTAAGCCATGGACTTCGGAATAAACATTGTAACAGACAGACCTGTAGAATACGCTGTAAAAGTTGCTCAAGTAGCTGAGAAATCAGGGTTCAAATCGGTATGGGTAGGTGAAACATTAGGATTAAAGCATCCGTTTAAGTATCTCCATCATATAGCTGAAAACACGGAAAAAATAGTTATTGGAACGAGCATTCTCTCAATATACACTAACCCCGTTGAGAGGGTTAGCGATTATTTTGCAAATATTGTTAAGTATTATGGTCGAAGATTCATAATAGGTTTAGGTATTGGAGATAAAAAGCTGCTAGAGAAAATAGGTGCAAAGAACATAGTACCGTTAAAGGACATGATTACATACACTAACAAGCTTAAAGAATTCTTGAAGAGACGTGGAGTAGAAATACCTATAATCATAGGCTCCATGGGACCTAAACTCACGCGGTATTCTTGCAAAGTCTATGGATCAGTACTATTAAACACAGTCTATCCTGATTACGTTAAGTGGGTTTTAAAGAACATGAAAGACACCATTAAATGTAAAGTGTATTGTATAGGCCCATGCTTGTTGGAAAACGATAAGAGTAATTTAAAGGCTGTGAAGATTGCGGCAGCACTGGTTTTAAGGGGGATGAACAACTATTTTCTGAAAGAATTTAAGCTCGATAATTTAGCTAAGGAGGTAAATAAACTATTAGAACTGGGTAGGTATGAAGAACTAAGGAAATATGAAAGAATTCTGCTTAACAATTTCTCAATTTACGGCACCCCAAAACATGTATTGAACAGGATTAGAAGTCTTAAAAATGCTGGCGTTGAACACTTAATTTTCAGTACACCACTTTATAGAAATATAAATCAAATAAAGATCTTAGGCAAAGCTTTAGGTTTAAGCTAAAAGTTTAAACTGTTTACATGAAGTGTTTCGGTCATGGTGAAAGTAGACATTACATCTCTAGGAGAAATATACGTAGTAATGTATCCTGAAGAGGAAGGTATATATAACGAAAAAACAAGGTTTAAGCTTCTAATAAACTGTTCAACATTAAATGTAGCTGTAGCTACACATAGGTTGGGTTGTGCTTCAAGCATATTAGGATCAATAGGAGACGATATCATAGGAAGCTTCGTAGTAAGTATTCTAAGAAGAGAAGGTGTCATAACTAATTGGCTTAAAGTTAAGAAGTTAAGGACAACAATAGCGTTTAGTATCAGAGACAAATATGGTGAAAAACTACTATTCTACAGAAAACCCTATGTAAAAACAGCAGATACAGAGTTCACACTTAAAGACGTAAACGTAGACGAGGTGATTGATTCTACAAAAACACTGTACGTATCAGGTTTTTCGATATGTAAGTCTCCATTAAAAGATACGGTATTTTACGTCATGAAGAATGCTTCGAGGAAGGGTATTGACATAGTGTTCTTCACAACCTCTCTTAAAGCACTTAGCAAATCATGTAAGGAATTTATTAGCTCCCATAGTAGGTACTTCAAATACGCAACAGTACTGTACAGTAAGGTAGACGAATTAGAACCCCTCTTCAAAAGCAGGAACTACAAATTCATAGCGAATAAACTAATGGAAAAATATGATCAGTTAAAATATGTTATTATCAACTATGGCAGGGGGGTTTACATAAGGTCTAGAGATATAGAACTGAACAAGGAATTTAGGAGATTAGAGATTGTTGACTTAAGTGGAGCAGATGATGCTTGGATATCGGGTTTTATGGTCTTCCACATGGTTAAAGGTATGGGTCTAGAAAAAACAGTTAGTTTATCTAATACGTCATATGTAATGACGTGTAGTAAACCAGGTGTTTTAAATGCTTTCCCACAAATTTACGAGCTAGAAAAATATGTTAATAAGGAAAAAATTAACAGTTAAGTTCTGAGAGGGAATTGTTTAATGAAGGAATTAAATTTACTAGGTAAGGAGAAAGGCTGTAGAGAACATCCTATTAACGACTTAACTAGAGCTCTAAGGAGAATGGGTAAAGGGGAGAAAATCAAAGTTATGTTTGATGTTAACGATATACCTCTTGAAGTATTAGATGCTATAGCTAAAATAAGGAATGTAAAAATTTATATTCTTGAGAAGAAGGGAAACATTGCAATTGTTATTGCTGAAAAACTTTAGCTTCTCTACAAGCCGAAGAATCATATGACAACGCTTGGGGACTTGTCGGAGACTCTCTTATCTGACCTTTTAGTTCACCATGTTCTAGTAAAAGCATGGGAATTTATTGTTAAAACCGCTAGTTGATGGCATTATTGTTAAGTCCATATACGTTATTGAGGACGGTAAGGTTACTTATTCGTGGCCAAGTAGTGTTTTGAGAAGGAAAATTGCACATTTTCTTAAAATGGCTCTTAGGGAAGAAAGCAAAGATATTCCTTCATGCGCTATAGTATTAGACTTTAAGTTTAAGACTATGTACTTTGCGTTAATGCGGAACAAGTCTATTATTGTTTTTAAGCTCGATCTCAATAATCCCTTAGAACTAGTTTTCTTGAAAATACAAATGATACTTTCTATAGTTTACCCTTCCTACAAGGTCTTCAATTAGATACCGTACTAAGCAGATTATTTAATTTAAGTTTTATTTCACATGTTTTGCAAACATCTTTAGACGAAGGTTCTCCACATATTTTACACTCAGTAAACTCTACAACTCTAACTTTGCCGCGTAATCTCTCTCTTAACTCATCAGTTCTTACTAAGAGTCTGTACTTGAACCCTGGTTTTTCAGCTTCAATCTTGTTCAGAAACTCTCTAATACTCCATCTTAGAGATAATGGAGCATAAGGGCACTCAACATACGGTGTTTTTATACCTGTAACCAGTGCATGCACTAATGATTCTCTTTCATAAATATAGTGCAATGGCTTTATTCTCGACACTAGCTTTCTATGTTCAGCTCTTACCACTATTCCTCCACGCACCAGAGCTTGTATGTCACCTCTTAAAATGTTCATTACAACAGTTTGTACTTCATCATCTAAATTATGTCCTGTAGCCAAATATGTTGCTCCAAGCTCTCTAGAATACTTATTTAAAAGATATCTTCTAGTAATCCCGCATACCGTGCAAGGTCTCCACTCGATTTTTCCTTGAAAGAATAGCTTAGCAGCTTCATCAACTGTGAAGCCAAGTTCCTTTTTAAGATCAACTATAGTATAGTCTAAACGTAAATTCTTAACATGATTGAGGAAGGCTTTAATAGTGAACTCTCTATATCCCCTTATACCTTCATTTATAAGTAGGGCATTAACTTCGAATCCATATTTTTCAGCTAGCTTTTTCATTAAATAAAGTGTATTTAAGCTGTCTTTACCTCCTGAAACAGCAACAGTAATCGACTTCCCTGAGATATTGTCTAAAATACCTGCCTTTTTTAGTGTCTCTTCAGCCTTTGTATTGAAGTATGTTATAAAACATTTTTTGCAAAGGCAAATGTTCTTATGTCTTACATGTATTATTGCTTTTTCTTTTCCACATCTGGTACAAAGAACCATAACCTAACATCTTCAATATGCTATTCAACTACCTTATATGGACATATCTTAGCAAACACGCAGTACCTGCAATTATGTACTACACCTGCTGGTGTCAGGTAGTTTTCAATATTTTCTACTTCAAAATTGTAAACCTCTCCTTTGTATGGATATGGTTCTATTTTCTTAATTCCAACCCAGACACCGTTATCAGTAAACCATGCCTGTGGTTTTCTCTTTTTATGCTCTGACCATCTCACATGGAATATAGGATGTTCACCCCAGCCATATTGTTTATGTGAACTTTTAAGTGACGGTAATATTTTTTGCCTAAGCAACATGGTAACAAGCTGGTAGGCTAGTTTCGGACTCGTCGTAGTATAGTCAAAACTTCCATTAGCATATATGTGGCCATCACCTGTAACCATACCTTCCACTATCTTTTTCTGGTCGTCAGGGTGCATGTATAGTATTTCATTAACAAAGTGTTTTCTAGGAGCATATCTACCCGTTTTCTGGTCTTTTTCCCAAACAATAAACTTACTAGCTAGTTTACGCCATTTTACACCAAGGTCTATAAAGAATACCTTCCCATGTGGAGGAGGAAGCACACGTAGTCTCGATGAGCATGAAATACCATGATTTGATGCTATTACCTCAACTTTATTTTTAACTTCTTCCTCATGAGCGCCTATTATTAGCCTTATAGAGAAATCTCCTTTAAGAGACCCATTAGCAATTGTGAGTCCAAGAAGCCATAGAAGTTCTCTTGTGAGACCTAAATCGGATGCTCTATACTTGACCTCTGTAGGGTAAGGTATATACATCCACGGTTGTACTCTATATTCTCTACTAATGTTTTTATACTTCTCCTCTTCAATAATCTCATGAACTTCTCTAACTGTAAGCCATTGTGGTTCAGTAAATACACGAAATCTCGTTTTAGAAGTTACTTGAACATCATATCCTCGTTGCTTGTACAAAATAGCATCTCTCACACTACCCCACTTACTAAACCTAACAAGAATGGGGTGGTTCTCGGTAATTACAATGTGATTCAGTCCAGCAGGTTCTATTAGAAAACATTTCTCATAGGGTTTTACTTTCCTTCTGATAACCTTTGTTACTACTGCAACTTTATGCTTTTTAGTTGCGTTATCTACGCCAATAATTTCATCACCTTCCTTAATGAATTTAATTGGCTTAAAACCATTAGGCGTAAAAACCAATGTATCTGGATGTAAGCATTCCCAGCTCCATCTGGGATGTTTAATATTGTCTATAGTTTCTTTAAGCAATTCATTGATGTTAATGTCCTTCTTTTCAACAAAGAACTCCGTTATTCTATCCGGCGTCACATATATTAGAACCCCTTTTTGCTTACCTAGTAGATTAAGGTATATTTGCAGTTGGTTAATGTGGTGCTCATAGGGTAATCCTATATCGCTTCTTGCAGTTTTTATTTCGACAACACAGTCTTCGTTTAAAGAGTCAACCCTACCTTTAATAATATACTTTTTACCATTAACCTCAACTTCCTTTACTATTTCAACCTCATTTTGAAAACCATACTCTTTAAGAAGTTCTTCGAGACCCCTATGAACAAGCGCTCCTAAAAGCGCTATTGGATCGAAGCGGAATACTAGCTCAGGGTATTTTTGCCTAAAAACTCTCTTCTGAGAACATGAAACCATATCCGTTACATAAACTATACTGGGATCTGTGGAATCCTTTAAGTGTTCTCTAAAATCCTCTACGACTCTAGAATATATTTTGGAAAGAACTATATCTGAGTATTTAACAGTGAAAGACAACTTTCTCAACCCCACATGGTAGAGTAAGTTTAAATAGAGCATTAATAGTAAGGGATCTATTTTTCCCATTTAAGTAAGCACTGTTTTAAGTCCTAACTTTTTCCGGGGGATCGTCTTTCAGCCTCCACAGTCCTTTCTTAATGTCTAAAAGTACTATTCCAAGTAAACTTGATACATAATCGCTTAAAGCTATTTCATCTATGTGTGGATTAACTATAATGTTAACTTTTATCCTTATGTTTTCTCTATCGTCAAGAATTAACTCTAATATCCCGCAGTTTTCATAGTATGGGGTTACTACTTCACCTCCACCAGTGTCGAGAATAGCTGTGATATTTGTTCGCGGAGGCCACAGATTTAATTGTCTAGCTATATTAGTAGGTATGACTATATCTGGAGCATCTGCCTCAAAACCACTATTTACTAGAGCTTTGGTTTCAACTACTCTATCTTTAACCCTGACCTTAACCTTTACACGGCAAACCATAGGTATCACTTAACTACCATAATTTTTTTCATATACCCTAGTTTTTTACGCGGAATTCTTTTCGACACATGCTCTTTAATCACCTTGACGTCTTCTTCGGTACCCATTATACTTAGCCTCTTAAGTACATGTCTAAGTGAAACTTGAAAACATAAGTATTTAAGTTTGTAACAACGTTAAATAGACCTACAATGTCAGCAACGCTATACTTCTTATAACATCAGCTACGTCTTCACACTTATCTACAGCGTTTTCTAGAGAATCTATTGTCTCTTTAACGGTCATGCATGAAACAATGTCTATCGTTTGACACCACTTAAGAGTTTCTTCAAGACCTCTAATCCTAATATCATCTACTTCCTCCTCTATTTTCTCAATATCGTTAGCTATTTCCAAGGCTTTCCTTGGATTCTCGTAAAGCTCCATTACCGCGTTTTTTATCAGCTCAGTGGCGTCCTTAGCCTTAGCTGCCATAGTTTTCATAACGTTAAATATGTCTTTAGGTATGTTCATAGGCTCTGTTATTAGTAGTCTTCTCCCTGCAGCTTTAATGTATGCTGCGACATCATCTAACGTTAAAGTTAGCCTTATAAGATCCTCTCTATCTATAGGGTGGAATATTCCCTTAGATAGTTCGCTAATAATTTTCCTTTTAATTTCGTCTGCATCTTTTTCCCTATTAAAAACATTCTCATAACTTTTCTGAGCCTCCTTAAACTCTCCTCTATCATAGTGTTCAAGCATTTCCTTAAGCGAGTCTATGGTCTCAATAATCTTATCAATGTGCTCCATACACATAGCTATTATCGCTCTTTGCTTCCTCCTACCAATCCAAGCCCACATAGTTGCCATGTAACATACGCCCCATATTTCTTCTATGTTTTCAAGGTATTAAATGTGAAAGCGAAGTATATACAGATAAGCTTATAATCGCAGCAACGGGAACTGTTAAAATCCATGAAGCTACTATGTATCCTACTATTTTCCAGTCAACACCTTTAACCCCCCTAGCTTTAGCTATTCCAACACCTATAACCGAGGAAACACTTGCATGTGTTGTTGAAATAGGCATACCATACCCTATAAGAAACTTAGGTATAGTACTGAAACACCAAACAATAAGGGCATTTGAAAGTATAGCTGCTGCAGCGGAAATGTAATCTAGTCTTGTAATCCTAAAACCAACGGTGTTAATAACACGGTAACCCCATGTTAAAGCTCCAAAAGCTATGCCCATAGAGCCTAAAACAGCTAAAATAAACATTGTTTGCATATCTGGAATACCAAATATTTTAGAAACAACAGCAATGTAAACACCTGTAGCATTACCTACATCGTTAACGCCGAAAGAATAAGCCGAAAAAGCAAGGTTAAAAACGAGTAACGCTTTAAAAAACCTATCCGCATTTTTTCCCTTATCTAAAAGATAAACAGCTAATTTCCCGAATGTAAAATAGAGAAGTACACTTAAAATTATAGCTAATAGAGGAGACGTAATCCAGCTCAAAATAACCGCGAAAACGACGCTCCAATTAATACTTGCTTCACCACCAAGCATCATATGGGCGAAACCTATACCCAGAACAGAACCTATGGTGCTATGGGTTGTTGAAACAGGCATACCTTTCCAAGTACAAAACATAATCCATATTCCAGCAGAAATAGATGCTACAAGAGCACCTAAGGGATCTATGTCTTTAACGACACCTTTACCAATAGTTTTCATAACCATAAATCCTTGAGCTAAAGCACCAATAGCTGCAAAAAGAGAGAACATTAACAATGCTTTCTTTAAGCTTATAGCACCACATCCTACAACAGCATTGGTAGGGTTAGCAGCGTCATTGGCTCCGAGATTCCATGCGATAAACATAGCAGCAATTATTCCAAGTACCATGTAAACTATTTCATACGACATCACATAGGACCCTAAACAGCTAAAGCTGCGTCTTTAGGGGTTAAAAACATACTAACTATCTTAAGCCCTTAACAATCTTACAGAAATATTATACTATAAGGTTTAGTCTATATAAAGTAATTAGATATAATGAGGTATAGAAGTATATCTCAAGAAAATCAGAGTGTGAAAGCATCATTTAAATTCTCTGCATAACTTATATGCTCCTCCTCCCTAATATGTCTCGGCGATCTGAATGAGCCTGATAGTCAGAATTGGTAGGAAGAACGCTATATACTTACCCAAGAAAGTTACGGAATCATTAAATCTAAAGGAAGGAGACCTACTTCTCATAGAACTTGAGAAAAACAGGATCGTAATGAAACCTCTCCCAAGGCTTCTAAAGAAGAGAAGAATTTGGAGTACAACGACAATTGAGGAATCAGAGGAGGAATCAGAGAAAATGTTTAATTAGCATCCGGCAGGGTGATTGCTATTCTAAAGGATGTCATTTTAGATACTTCATATTTACTTCCGTTTCCTCTAACCGTGCCACTCTATATTTTTTACCTAGTATTAAACACTTAGAAACAACAATAAAACTTAGAATACTAGGACACAAAGACATGTTTGATAACATACTCTATGCTACAGCATTTCACGAGAAAAGTATTTACTAATGGAGGATCCTACATACCTAAAGTTCCTAAGGAAGAACAATTTTCCTGTAAACTTCATAGTAAACCAGCTTACCGTAAAGAAAATTCTCAGCTAAAACAAATAAACAGCTCCTTTTAAAACAAGTAAAGACGGTTTCTAATTCCTTTAATCTTATTCCTCATGTTCACCTTGATTACGCCGCTGTTTCTGAGCTCATCTATTTTCTTAGCTAGCTTCTCCTGCTTAAGCCAGTCACCATAAGCTCTACCTTTACCACATATCTTGAAAACGAACTTCTTGATTTTCAAGGGGATTTTACCGGGAGGAGCATTTTCAAAAGGGGAACCAGGTAGTGGTAAGAATGTATGAGTATGTATTCTTCCTCCTAGCTTAATAATTCTCTCCATAACTTTGATTGTTTCAACAACATCCTCATCGGTCTCCCCAGGTAATCCAAATATGAAATCAACATCAACCACGAAACCATATTTTGTTAATGTTTCTACAGCATTAATAACGTTTTCAACGCTATGTCCTCTATTCAGAGTTTTAAGAATTCTATCGCTACCAGATTGCGCACCAATAATTATTCTCTTATTACTAACATATTTTCTAAGAATTTTAGCTGTTTCATCACTTACAAAGTCAGGTCTAACTTCGCTAGGAAACGTACCGTAAAATACTCTACCACCATAATTATTGGCTTTAGCTTTCAGCTTAGAAAGTAGTTCCTCAATAGTTTCGGGCGAAGGTTTATTACCGTAAGGTGAGCCATAAGCTAAACTGTTCGGTGAAATAAATCTTAAATCTCTAAGACCTCTACTCCAAAATATTTCAGCATATTTCAAGACGTTATCTATACTTCTATGTCTCATATATAAACCGTGGAGAAAAGGTACTTGGCAGTAAGCGCATCTGAAAGAACATCCCCTGCTAATCTCTATAGGGTTAAACATTCCTCTCCAATAAGGAAAAGCAGGGTAATCATCTAAGTTAGCGGGTTTAGGTCTGCCCGTGAAAACATACTCATCGTTTTCATCCCTATAAACTATACCTTCAACTTCATATAGGTCCTTTCCTTCACGTAAAGCATTAATAAAGTTAATTAAAGATTTCTCTGCCTCGCCGACAAAAACATAGTCGAAACCTAGATCTAAAGTACCTACGGGATCTCCCGAAGCATGCGAACCACCAGCAATGAAAACAATATTCTCCTTTCTAAACTTCAAAGCATTCCTTAGAAAACTTAAGATGTTAGGGAGCATGGTGGTCATAAAGCTAAAACCAACGATGACTCTTCCATACTTAGTACTAAGCGTATTTAAAATACTAAAGAATTCTTTCTCACCACTAAGGTAAACGGTGACACCCTTAACCTTAGACTCTAAAATAGATACTAAAGAATAAACACTATACTTACAATCCCTACAGTAATACAGTAGAACAGCTGTATCCTTAACCATTTTTAAACACTATAAAGTGATGTGTGAGTTATTTCGCCAGTACTACTCTCTCAGTCAAAAATTTAAATATGTTCGAAACACCATAGATAATGTGAACAATGAATATGGTTAGGTGAAATGGTTATGAAAAAAGCTGTTTCACCTGTAATAGCAACCCTACTCTTAATACTTATCGCAGTAGCAGCAGCAGTCCTAGTTTACGTATGGGTAACAGGATATGCAGCTTCGATAACGGAAGCAAGAACACCGGAATTGCGGGAAAGAATAAAGATAGAAGCAGTAAGCTACAAAGACCGAGAATTAACGGTTTACATAAGAAACATTGGAGATACCAAGGTTACTATAGATGCAATTTACGTAATAAATGCAGCAACTGGAAGTAGCATTACTGTGGCTACAGATATACAGAACTTAAAAGCATCTCCAGGCGAAGTCGTAAGCCATGTTTTAGAGGGGGTGGACTTAAGTCCAGGAGAGACGTACATAATCAAAGCTGTTACCGTGAACGGTATTGAAGGAGCTACATCATTTAGCTATAGAGGGTAAAAACCTTAACTAGACTTTTTCCTTTCAATGTTCAAGTACAAAAATACTTACCACATTATTAGACCATATTTCTCTGAAGAAAATACTACTTCTATATAAGTCCGTATAATATACTGTCTCATTATGTACTTTATTCCATACAGCAACATATATCAAATTATTAGTTAAGTGATTTCGTAAAACTTCTCTAATGAGTTCCTTTGGAGTTAATGCATAATCGCCTATAAATGTTCTATTTGTAATATATGGTAAGTACATGAATTGCCATCTTGCAATACTTACTATTTTTGCGTTTTCCGGTGTGTTTTCTTTTATCCATTCCATAGCCTCTAATATTCCATATTGTTGTTTGTGTTTTTCACTAATTTTACAGTAGTTATAAGCTAGAGTTAATGATATGTTACTTGTTATGAATAGTAGTATTATGGTGAATGCAACTAGTTCGTATTTGAGAATGCTTTTTGTCTTACCTACGAGTTTAATGGAGTTTATTTTACTCATTACTTTTAGCACTACAGCTTTCACTGTTGATGATGAGAATATTGTTATCGGCGTTAACGAGTTTAGTGCTAGTCTCCAAGCTTCTTCTGTAAAATACGAGGTCGCAAATAGAATTAGAATCCAGAACCATGGGATTAACTGTAGACCTTTCCGTTTTCTGAGTGCTAATAATGTTCCATGAGCTAGGCATAGTATTGTAAGTGTTAGTCCTGATAGTCCTGTTGTTGAAAATATGTTAGCTAGCATAGGAGATATAGTCTTTAATGTGTTGTATATTGGATTTACTGGTGTTATTAACATAACTCTAAGCGACATTGTCTTAAACTTCAACACGTAGTTTACAATGAAATCTCCTAGGAATTTCAGGCTTGCAGGCGCTAGTAAGACTGTAAGTGCTAATGGTGTTACCAGTACCGCTGATATTTTTACTAGTTCCAGGTTTCTTCTAGTTATTGCATCATATATCGACGATATCCATAAGGCTAATAGTATTGCAAATGTTGTTTCATGAGATAAGAGCATTATTAAAGTTGTAGGTAATGCTAGGGCTAAGAATATTCTATGGCCACTCTCAAAATATTCTGTAATCAAATATAGGAGGTATAGAGCCAACATTAAGCCTAAGAAGTTCGCATACAGCCCAGTAATTATTACCGTGTAATACCAGAATATGTTGATAAATATTGATAGTAGGAGAGATATCTCTCCTACTAATTTACCATATAGTTTTTCAGAAACTACATAAATTAGTGGTATATTCAGTATTGTCAATAATAACATGAAACCTCTTGTTAGGAATAATGGGTTTAAAATGTTTAGTGAAAGCACTGTGCCTAGGAGAAGATATATTGCTGGATGCAACGTAATGAGGTTTTTAAACGTTGCTTTACCTAAAGCAAAAACTATAGATCTTTTAATATAAACTAGGAAGTCTGCGCTTTGATTTGCTGGAAATATGGGATATACATAGTATGTTGAAATAATTACGAAAGCATAGAGTAATGCTAAGGTTAACGCTAATTTGCTGGCTCCACAACCCTCTTGTTTAACATAGTATCTTCTAATATAATGCGTTATCACGGTAGCTAATATGAGCCCCGATATTAACGATATGAAACTTACTCCACCTGCTATAGCGAATTCCATAAATGATAATGTTATTGCCAATACCAGAGTTAAGCCTATAACATGTACTATGTCTTCACTACAAATATTAATGTTCATGGCACTATCGTACCCTACTTAGTTTAGCATATTCCTTAATTGTGAATATATGTATTGCAGTTAATACGAGCAATAGCCCACTTATCAGTAAAACAGCTGTTATAATTGCTGTTCCAGTAGCTAACTGCCTTACCTCAACATACCTCTTAACAACCCATAAACCTAAAGTTAAACCTAAAACCATTGAAAGCAAACCGGGCAGTGCTAAGTATGTAAGAGGTTTCTTCACTATTTTCTCCCTTAACATTTCACTTACGATGTTAATGATATGAGATATTGGTGTTATGAGAGGTTTTTCTACACCTCTGTACTTAAACGGTACATGGACTTCAATTATTTTAAGCCCTTTGCTTAAAGCCTTGTCTAGTATTTCGATATCTGCACCAACACTGTCTTCCTGGGGTATAATGTCCTTCAGTATTTGCGCTTTATATGCTCTAAATCCACTAAGAACATCACTAACATTCTTGGCAACTAATTTAGAAACTATTTTAACCACTAACCTACGATGAGGCGGTGTTTCATCGCCTCTTGCCCTAGCAGCTATAGCTATGTCAGCATTGTTCCTTACTAGCTCATTTACAAGTAATGGTATGTATTTTGGATCATGTTGTAGGTCAGCATCTAATGTTACAACTATGTCCGGTGAAAACTCTAACGCCTTCTTAAATAGGGTTCTTAGCGCTGCTCCTTTCCCCCTATTTTCCCTATGCTTTACAACTATAGCACCTAGTTTCTCAGCTATTATCCCAGTATAGTCAGTTGAACCATCATCGCACACTATAATTAGGTTACTGTATTTTTGTGCTTCAATAATTACTCTAGCTATAGTTTTTTCCTCATTATATGCTGGTATGCACGTAATTACTTTAACCATTAAATGCACCGGTATTGTAGATAAGCTTCTAATTTCTGATTATAATTTGAAATTCAAAAACTTAACTACTTCTTTGCAGCAATACTTTTGAAAATAAAACATTCCCTATTATCATATACTAGGTTTGTTTTGTAAAAAACTTCATTAACCACTTGGGGTTTTCCTGCATAGTTTAAACTCCATATGTAGTAGCTTTCAACACTATACTTTCTAAACAGGAAAACCCAATCTTTATTCCAAAGCTTTTTACCTAAACGGTAGCGTAGTGAGCAAAATGAAACTTCTGTACGTGTTAGGTTATTTAAGGTGGCTAGGTAGCGTAGGTATGATGTCATTAGGCCATGGTCTGAAATAATATACCCTGTATTCCATGTTGAGAAAAGATATTTCGATGCTAATTTCTCGCTAGGCTTAAACGATACTCTATCACCTTCAGCAGGGTTGGTGTAAAATGATACTCTAGGATCCAATACTGAGGCAATAACCAATATTAGCATTAATGTTGCTAAGAAACTTCCCAACCTCGTATTTACCTTATATTTTGTTATCGCGTAAAATGAAGCTGCAATGAATATTATAACGTACGGTGTTATGGGGGATGCTAAATACCTGTCTGCTTTCCAAACTATGTTAAAGTATACCGATAAAGCTGTAAAGAGTAAAACGAGTACTGAGTAAATGCCTAGAGCAAGGGTAAACATGCTAACTCTTATCTTTCTTTTCTTTATTATGATTAAGAGTAGTAGAGGTAAAATTATTATAAATATGGACCATATCCATCGTGGAGCAATGTATATAATAGGGTATTCTTTAGGCATATACTCTAGTATTTGAGGATATGAAGGTGTAATGCTAATTTTAGGAGCTGTGGGCAATATTACAGAGCGTGTTCCATGAGGCACTAATTTTAGAGGTCCACTTAGAACCCTAATTACACGTAAATAAGATAGACTAACATACTTTGTTAGATACGGTATGAAACCAACCATGTACCAGTAGAATGCAGTATAAGTGGTTAATATAGTATTGTGCAGAGTAAGCGGCTTAAGTAACACGGTGCTTGTGTTCTCATGCCTCCTAATACTGAGGTAAATTGTAATAGTATAGACTATGTAAAAACCTAATATCAATGCTCCAACAACAGCATGCACCATAACGGATAACATACTGAATGCTAGGCTTAAAACTATGAATTCTAACCTGTAATCTTTCACGTATTTTGTGAAGAACATTAACGAAAACATTGATAGAAGCATTGAAAATGTCATTGGAATAACCCAGTAACCCCATGTAGCAATGGTGGGTATTGTTGCATAAAGAAGTCCGGCCAGTGTAATTAGCCTTACTTGCAACTTAGCAACGTTTCTCAATATCAGAATTAATGGAATAATACCTAGCGATGATAACGTGCTTAAGGTTAAGTAATGTGCATAAGTAATATCGAGACCGGAAACAATAGCGTTGATAGACGGCAATAGTTGTGTTGCCGGAAAATACTCATAGTACCTTACAAAGTAGGGCATATTATAGATTAATCTAGCTTTCAAAACGACATTGTACGAGTAAATAATGTCCCTTATAGGGTCTACTCCTAAGGGTATACCATCAACGTAAGGGAATATTCTTAACCATAAGCATGCAGTTAAAATTCCAAATAATGCTAAAGAGGAACTTAATGTTTTTATCTTAAATACTATAAAGAACAGTACTAGCACATATAATATTATTAATAATGTAAATAAGTAAGGCAAATACAAAATTGTAACTGCTGCTATAGCAACATTTATTATAAGTATCAGGCTTAATGAAGGATGGTTGTTTAGCAGACTACATTCACCAGTAAATTTGGTAGGTTAAAATATGGTCTCAGAATTCTTAGTTGCATTGAAGTTAAATAATCTTTATGTTAAGAGAAAACTATTTGAGTTATTTCTTAAGGGTATTTAGAAATTTCTCAACTACTTCGTCTATTGTTGGCCTATTTAGTTCTTTTATCTCGTATCTCACATTAATTATGGGTTTGTTAACTTTAACTATGTTCGCCATGTTAAACGGCGTACTTGATATTATGATTTCCGCTGGTGCCTTGTTTAATGTTTCTTCAAAATCTTTGATCTGATCTAAACTATAGCCAAGTGTTGGAACCACATATTTTAGATGAGGATACTTCTCGTAAACTCTTTTCAAGAACCCTACAGCGTAAGGTCGTGGATCAACAATTTTGGCTCCAAACTTTTTAGCTGCCACATAAGCTGCCCCAAAACATAGTCCACCATGGGTTACTGTTGGTCCGTCTTCAACAATGACCGCTTTTCTTCCCTTAATTAATTCAGGATTATCGACGAATATTTCCGATGATGCTCTAATTATTGTTGCTTTAGGATTAACTTTTCTAACGTTTTCCTCTATTGTTTTCACGTTTTTCTCCGATGCTTTAGTTACTTTATTTATTACCACTACATCTGCCATCCTAACATTTGCTTCTCCTGGAAATGTTGAGATTTCTTGGCCTGGTCTTAGAGCATCAGCAACAACTATGTGTAGGTTTGGCTTATAGAATGGTAGATCGTTATTTCCTCCATCCCATAGTATTATGTCTGCTTCTTTTTCAGCTACTTTTAAAACTTCATGATAGTCTATGCCTGCAAATACTGTTACCCCCATCTCGATGTAGTGTTCATATTCTTCTCTTTCCTCGAAAGTACATTCGTACCTGTTCAGATCGCTGTAAGTTCTTATTACCTGAACTTTCTGTTTAAGAAAATCACCATACGCCATAGGATGTCTTACAACAGCAACCTTAACACCCTTGCTTCTAAGCGCTCTAACAATTTTCCTGCTAACAGAACTTTTACCGGAACCTGTACGTACGGCAGTTACCGCTATGACAGGTTTTCTGGGCTTTATCATAGTTGCTTCTGGGCCTAAAATTAGGAAACTTGCTCCAGCAGCTAGTACTTTAGAGTATATGTGACCAACATCTTCATGGGTTAGATCGCTATAAGACAATACGACGTACTCTACATTATGTTTCCTTATGAGTTCAGGCAGTTTTTCCTCAGGATATATTGGTACGCCTTTGGGGTAGAGTTTACCAGCAAGTTCTGGAGGATAAACTCTATTTTCAATACCTGGTATTTGGGATGCCGTGAAAGCTACTACTTCGTATTCCTCATTGTCTCTAAAGAATACGTTGAAATTGTGAAAGTCTCTACCTCCAGCACCCATTATGATGACTTTCTTTCTCCTATAACGCATAAAATCTACCATAGGTTTTAGTATTGAAATAAGAACTATAACTCTTTATATTAAAAATTTTCTAAAGTAAAAAATACTACATGGAAAATATTTCCTATTAAGGTAGGCGATCTTCAAAATAAGAGACACATTAGTTAATAGAAGCTTGTCTTTAGCCCGTACTCTAATAAATTCTTTACATGAACATTTAAATATAGAAAGCCTAGCACAATGACTGGTAGCTGCATGGATTACTAGTACTTTTAGGGTTTCATATTTCTGAAGCGTATTTTCCGTACTCTCCGCTTTCTTCTCCACCTATATCTGGTGTTTTCCATCCCTCAGGGCAGCCTTTACCTAGTCTTATGGGTTTCTTTAACTTGCTTAGAAGTACTACTCTACTTGGTATACTTTCTGAGACTATGGGATATCCTGTTTTTTCAGATATTAACTTAGCAAACGCTCTTACTTCTCCGTGCCTCGGCATTGCGCTTCTTGGAAGTCTTTTTGTTGAAGCTCCAACATGCATGTATGCTTTAACTTCAACATATGTTGGTTGGGCTAGCTCTACTAGTTTTGCAAAGCCTTCAGCATCTTTTCCGCTCATATTGATGCCTTTTATTACCGTTATTCTCATTACTGTTGGACATGTGAAGCTTGGAAGTATTTCAAGAGTTTTTAATGATAGTTCCCAAAGTCTTGGGGCTAAAGGTACGTTTAATTTATTATACATTTCCTTATTCCAAGCTTCAAAGGAGACGTATAGTTGGCTAGGTTCTTCATCAAGGTTTGCTAGAACATCTGGTCTAATAGCTCTAGTAACTAGGAACGTTGTTAAACCTTTTCTGTGGAATATTTGAATTAGCTCGCTAAGTCTAGGGTATAGTAGTGGCTCCCCAGTAAGGCTTATAGCAACGTGTTTTGGCTTTAAAGCTTCTTCTAGTAATTTTCTATCGACTTTAGGATTACCCTTGTATCCTGAAAGTATTCTTAGTTGCTCCTTAAGTACACCTTCAGCAATTAGCTCTGGGTCATCTATTGTAGGTAGTCTTGTTTCATCCCATTCAATACCTATGTCTTGTGGTCTAAGCCTCCAACAGTGAGTACATGCATTCCAACACCATAGTACAGCAGGGCTCATTTGAACACATCTATGGGTTTCAATACCATAGAACTTACACTTGTAGCAGAATCTTCCTTCGGTTAGTGCTGCATGGGTCCAATGACACTTCTTAACAGCACTATGGTGCCCTACTATATGATACTTCTGTTTTCTAAGGATAGCGAAAAGTACCTTGTATGGGTCCTTCTTAGCTTCCTCGAAATCTATTTTTAATCTTCTTTTCCTTCTAACCATATCTGCGCCAACCTTACACTTGTCACTCATAAGCTATTGCAGTGGTTACTTATAACGGTTATATTGGA
>Ga0190366_1000034_pt1 | contig 24930 bp, 37 predicted proteins | sample 487218910_MG_FD_169990 | JGI IMG/M metagenome (GOLD analysis project Ga0190366, IMG submission 169990) | Hydrothermal vent microbial mat bacterial communities from Southern Trench, Guaymas Basin, Mexico - 4872-18-9-10_MG | ecosystem: Environmental > Aquatic > Marine > Hydrothermal vents >...
AAATAAATGCGAGCCATAAGGATTTTGAATCCCAAGAGAAATGTGCGAGCCAGATAGATTTTGAATCCCATGAGGTTTATGCGAGCCCTCCCGCCTTTGAAACCCATTTCTTAAATGCGTTCTCCTCCCTCCTCAGAGAAATCGAAGACTTGATATGGTTTCACAACAAGCTTTACGAAACGGAGAGGGAGCTGTACGGGAGGATAGACCGCTGGAGCAGGGAGCACCCGCTGAGAAAGGAGTTTTTAAACAAAGTTAAGGGGATAGGACCGATTTTGGCGAGCGGACTGATAGCCTGGCTCTGCAATCCGATTCTTAAAGCCAATTACGTGAGCCAGATTTGGGGCTACTGTGGTTTGGCTCCGAACCAGGAAAGGAAGCGGGGAGAAAAGCTGAGCTACAATCCGCACCTGAAAACCTTCTGCTGGAAGATAGGTCAGAGCTTCATCAAGTTCCCGTGCTTCGGAAGAAAGCTCTACGAGGCTTTCAGAAAGGATTGCGAGCGAAAGCATCCCGATTGGTCTAAGTTACACTGCCACAACTGGGCTAGAAGGAAGGCGGTAAAGCTCTTCATCGCGAGCGTTTGGGAAATGTGGAGGGAGATGAACGGTTTGCCCGTGACGGAACCCTACCCCATAGAATACCTGGGTCATAAGGACAAAATTACTCCGGAAAAATGGGTCGAGAAAAAGGGGTGAGTAGCGTGGCTAAAAAAGGTTACAAAGCGGAATACGAACGCAAGCGTATGCTCGAAAAGGTCGGATACAGGGTGTACAGGGTAAGCGGGAGCATAGGAGCGGGGGATTTGTTGGTGGTGAGGAAGAAGGAAAGAGGGTGTTATGAGGTTTTCATAGAGCAGGTAAAGAGCGTGAGGAGCAACATATTTTATTTTGATAGAAAATCGAAAGATGAGTGGCGAAGGCTGCTGCTTGAGGACATTCCCTCCTACTTCGTCATAAGGTTTAATCACAAGAACAGGGTATACTGGCGGAGAGTAAAGGTGAAGGGAGACCCGCCGAAAAAGATAACACTTCGGGCAGATTCGCGGCAAGGATGCGGCGAGGGTGTTTTACCGCGACCTTGAAGTTAGAAGCTCCCTGCGATAGCGGGGAGTGGTTCACGGTGGTGGCTGATGGGAATTAACCTCATGATATACATCAAAAAAGAGCATCTTCCGCGTCTCATAGACAACTTCGAGGACTTCATGTTTCTGGTAGACAAAGGTATGTGGAGGTGGTACCTCTTCCAACAGCACCTAGGAATTAAGAGCGAGAGGGTCACGGCTAAGGAGCTTCTCTCCGCCATAGCAAGTACCAACCGAAGAATAAAGGATAGGGAAACGTGGGCTAGGCTGTGCGAGAGCTACGATTTGATTTTTCAACCAGAGGGTCGCGAAGCTCCAGAAGGCTACGTGGAGGTGTACGATGTCTACCTCAAAATTATAGAATTCGTAAAGCATAATATGGAACAGATAATTGGTGGTGGCTGATGTACATCACCATGGCTCTGTACATTTTGAAGCTCCTCCACAGAAACGGGGACGGCATGTCCCTCACGGAAATTTACAGGCACGTGTACAGAAACTACAGCAACAGGGTCACGTTCGAAACGGTTCGCAGGCACGTGCTGACTCTAGAAAATATAGGTGCTGTGAAAACGGAATACAAGGGCAGGATGAGGATGGTAACGCTGACCGAAAGCGTCAAGATGAGCGGCGTCAAATGGGCTTACAACTTCTTCACGCAGTTCGAAAAAACTTATGAAAATCTCTGGGGTGCTAACCGTGAGAAAAGAGATGATAGTTAAGATAAAGGGATACGAGCTGGACGAGAACGTTCCCGTTTTAGTCATGTCCGTGCTTCCGAGGGAGGAAGGCTACACAGAAAAAATAATCCTTGAGGTGAAGCAGTACAGGAAGAGCGAGCCCAAGGAGCTTCTCAACGCCAACTGGTTCAAGGTCGAGACCAGAGATTTCTACAGAGTTCTCCACGAGCTCATGAGGGGTTACTTTTACCACCTGCTTAAAAAGGGCGTGAGCGTAAATACTATTAGGGAGGAGATGAGCAGAGTGGTATACTCGGCTTTAAAAACCGCCCACTCCAAATATTTATCGAAAGGTGATGAGCACGGACCCTGTTGATATTTTGATTATTTTTGGTTTTGCTCTTGCTTTCGGATTGAGGTGTGCGGATTGAAGAAAAAGAAGACGTGTGTTAAGTGTGGAGTCGAGTTTGACAAAACGGAAAGGGGGAGAGTGAAAATCTCCCTCAAGGTCGAGAAGGGCGAGAGGCACGTTTGGTTTTGATTAAGTTGCTGGAGGAGTTTGTTAAAGGTGTTAAACGTGGCTAGAAGAGTGTCGCGCGAGGAGTTTATGAGAATGCTTGAAGAGAGGGGAATACCGCCGAGCTACGCGAGGTGGTATCTCTGGCTCAGAGCATCGAGGGAAATAGTCAATCTGTACAACGACGTGATTAAGCAGATAGCACGCGTGCTGAAGGCACCGGAGGTTTCCACCGAAAGGGAGCTGGAGAGATTCTACAGAGCACAGGAACCTCTGGTAAGGAGATATGAAGAGATGAGGAGAAAGTTGAGGGGGGGATGGAAGGTTCTGAACTGGGTCATGATAAATCCCGCCGATATAAAAAGAGTCGATAGGAGAACGTGGAGAATTTTGGACGAAACCTACATTCCCGACTACGACACCGTGTTCACCGAAATGGTAGACTACATAAGGGAGAGGTTGAGGGAGAAGGACAGAATAATAGCATCGAAGCTCGTTAAACTGGAATACATAGGTATTGATAGCGAAACTGGACACGATATTTACTACGACAAGATTAGAAAGGAGTACGTGGTGAGGGACGAAAGGGGTAACGAGATCAAAAGGAGCGAGACGCTGGAACTGGACTACACCTACTCCATAGAAACGCACACGTCGCACGGCAAACCAATAGATTTCGCTGCCGAAATCACGGGCAAAACTTTTGTAAAAGGCAAAGATAGAAAGGGTGTGGAAGAGGTTGAGAAAGGTATTCAAAAGACGTTAAAGGAGTGGATTAAGGAAAATTTTGACAGGCAAAAGATGGAGAAGGCAGAGAGAGAAGGGAAAACGGTTCCTACCGAAGCTTTATTGTCTGAGAAAATTATAAAAGAAGGTATAGAGTATAAATTGGAGCGTGGTAGGGAAGGTTGGGTTGAGTTTACTTTCGAAAAAACCAAGGAAAGACCCTGGAAGAAGGATGTGAGATTAAGGTTGATATTATGAGCGAAAATGTATTGAAAATTGATGTAGACTTAAGGATAGATAAGTGGGGCTGGATTGACAGCTATAAGAAATTTATCATCGCTGGATTGAGGTCGCTGGGATACGGTGTTAAAAAAATTATAGTCAAGGAAAGCGACAGTAAAAAGGGGATTCACATCTGGGTGCACCTCGATAAAAAGGTCGATGATAGAACGAAAAACATGCTGCAGTTTTTATGCTGCGATGATAAGACAAGAGTCAGAATTAATTACTACAGGATAGAGGCGGGTATAAAGAACTGGAATAAGTTATTTTCTAAAGTGCTGTACAGAAAACCGCTTGAACCTCCCTGCTCGGAATGCAAGCTGATAAAATATCTCAAAGAGGTCGAGATAGATGTGGATAACGAGATTCGTGGTGGAGAGGGAAAGGGCTAGCAAAATTGCCGAGGTTTTCGCACAAATAAGAGAAAGGGACGAAACCTTCGAGTTCGAGATAAGAGAGTACAAAAACGGTTTCGTGGCTGCTATCGTTAAGTCAAAGGATAGAAACGTCGCGTTCAAACGCGGTGTGTGGCTCAGGTCCAAAGTTGAGCATCTAAAGGACTGCGGGTTCGAGGTACTATGGGATGCGAATCGTGCAGGTGGAAGGGACCGGTTACCTGCGAGAAGTTCGACCTCCTGATGCTCAACGACATAGCCTGCCTTCTGTGCAGGCTCAAGCCCCTGAGGTGCGGGGCTAGCGTCGCGTACAAAAGGTTGAGGTGTCGCCGGTATGGAAATCGGAAACCGTGAGGCTGCGGTTTTGGTAGCTCTATTCGCCCTGCTGTGCTTGACGGTGATTCTGAACCACCAGCCCATAGTGCTGGCGACGAAGATGCACCTCATAAAATCGGAGATGAGGGATTCGCCCCTGCTCGAAGAGGTAGCGGAGATCGTGAGGGAGCGGTGCGAGGGGTACGAGCCGAGAGATTTGTGCTACGTGACCGAGGCGTTCGACTGGGTTGAGGAGAACATTAAGTACAGGCACGACTCGTGGCTGGAGGAGTTTTTCTTCCTGAACAACGACGTGAACTACACCTACCGCAACGGGAACGACTGCGAGGGGAGGGCTGTGTTTCTGGCTGATTTGCTCAAGCATCTCAACGTGAGCAAGGTGTACATAGCATTGCAGGGCGGTGATGTGCTCCACGCCTGCGTTCTCGTGGATAGGGGCGGATTCCTGCTGGCCCTCAACTGCCACGGCGGTGATTACATCTACGTGGAGAGGGTGGTATGATGAAGGCTGTGGTTTATCTTAGAGGTTTGAGGAGGCTCGTAATAACAACGAGGTTCGAGCACTGGGATAGGGACAAGAAAAAAGCTGAGGAAAAGTTTGAAAAATTTTTGAGAGAGAGGTTCGGGAACGCTAAGATCGAGGTGGTATAGTTGGAGTTGATGACCGTCGAGGAGTTCAAGAGGGATGCCACTAAAAACAAGGAAAAGTATGTTGGGCACGCTGTTGTGGTGCAGCAGAAGGACGGCAGGTTTTTAGTGGGAATTATAAAGGACGTCGATGAAAAGGGGTTGAAAATTAAGCCCCTGTTTCTGTTCGAGCGTTTCGACGTGGCGATGGAGTTCGCCAAGATGCTTGAGGAGATGGAGGAAAAACCGAGCTATATCATGTAGAAACGGATTTTCATAGATTTTCTAATTTGCCAAGATTATCTGGTTTTATCATATTTTCAATCAAATCTCCTATATTCTATATTTACTAACCTCTTCTCCAGATTACTTAAGAATTCCTAGAATACCGGGAATTCCTGGTAATCTAAGACCCCTCTATTACTTTCTTTCTCTAAAAAGATTTGATTGGAAAAGCGATTAATCTTGGCAATCTCGGTCATTCGACCGAAAAGTTTTTAAAGATTTTCGGTTAAATAATAAACCATGCGTGCTTTAAAGTTAACTGAAAAAGTGACAATTCTGATAAAAGACAAAAAGGAAGAGTACGACCTATTTGTACCTCTGGACCTTCAGGAAGCTTTCAAGATCGTTTACGGAAGCAGAGTGATACCCGTAACCTTCGATAAAAACTTACCCGAGAATCTGAAGCTTGTTGCGGGTGTATTGGAAAGGCTTATGGTTGAATTAAAGGCTGATGTAAACGAGATTGATAGCATGATAGAACCCCTTAAGGGTGAAGACCGTGCTGACGAAAAAACTGGTGCTCAAGGTTAGATGTCCCCGCTGCAATTATGTTTTCACCACAACAACGCTAAAAGTGGTTAGATGCTGGAACTGTTTGCATAACTTCAAGGTTCTTTACTACGATAGAAAGTTCAGGACATTCAGAACGAGGATAGTTGGAATAAAACACGGTACCAAACAAGAACTTCATGCTAAGATAGCTGAGGTGATGAAATGCTATCGCTCAAGGACCTGAATCTACGCTTCAACCCGTTTGAAAAGCAGGTTGTCTATGACTACGAGGATTTTATATCTCAACCATTTCTCTTAACAGAGACGTTGAAAATGCTTAAACTCGGAGTGACGCTGAACTTACAATCCGAAGGCTCGTTATACTATGTCATACTGGGGGAACGCGGTTCTGGAAAAACTACCGCATTGATGTTCTTGAAAGACGTGGTTGAGCACGGGGGAAACGAGCGATGCATAGCTAAATACGAAAGAAGCATTCGGGGAATGGGCAGTTATTCCGGATTGGTCGCTAAGCTTTTACCGGATTCCCGTCCTATTTACAGAGAGGAAACCAGTAGTGCATTAGGAACGTTGAAGGGATATCTTTACGGTAAAAAGTATTACTGGTTTATAGATGTTCCGGATATGATTGCCAGGCAAGAAATGGAGGTAATGCTTCGTGGGCTGGAGCTCTTGCTCGGATTCAAGAACATAAGCGTGATAATAGCGATGAATCGCTCTCACTACGATAGGAGTTTCGACTACTCAGAAATCCTTGGTAAGTTTATGGTATTTCAGCTAAGACCGTTCTCTTTGGAGGAATGTGAAGAACTAATCACGAAGCGGATAGAAAATGCCAGCGATGGTGAGCCGAGACTGAGATTTACGGAGAACGCGATAGCTAAAATAAATGAAATTACAAAGGGGATTCCGAGAAACATAATATCCGCGTGCAGCTCTATACTTCTAAAATATATGCAAGAGACGGACGAAATAGTTGAGATAGATGAGGAGTTTGTTGCGAGAGTTCTCAGCGGCAGCTATGCCAGAAAGATTCTCGACGAAAGGGTTAAACCGCCCCTGAGAGAAAATTTATGGAAACTCTATACGTTCATAAAAACTGAGTTCAACGGTAGGGTGGATAACGAGACAAAACTGGCTGCTACTTGCTACGAAAAGTTTGGAATGAGCAGAAGTACTCTTCGCAGGAGGCTCGTGAAGCTGGAGAAGCTGGGTCTCATAACGATTAGAAAATCGGAAAAGAATATGTGGAGCAATGTGATTGAGGTGGCTGTATGATTCTATCGAAAACTATTTAAACTTTTTCCATCATTGTAATAATATATTGCTGTAATTCGGGATGGTTATGATTGTAACGAAGGAGCACAGGGCGAGAAACTATAAGTGCGATGTGTGCGGCACGGGTTCTAAGATAATCTACAAACTGCAATCCGAGTATCACTTTTCGAGATGTTTGCTCGTGTGCGAGCGGTGTATGAAGAAAATAGGGCGTGTGCTCGGCGGTGCTGGATGAATTATACAAAATATTTAAGGATTTTCCTGCTTTCCGCAATTTTAGCAACATTTTTCGCGATAGTGATTGAAGAATACCTTAGATTAATTTCGAACACTTCTCCTTATGAGGAATGCTTCAAAAACTGCGAGAAGATTAGGGTTGCGAACGGCTTTTCCAAGGGAAAATACGAAAACAATACCTGCTTTTGCGTTTTTTACGTTGAAGCAGCGACCGTAGAATACGAGCGTGTGAAGAATATTGATTTTATAGATTTGTGGGGCGGTGGGTGAGGGAAATGAGTGAGGAAAAACCGAACCTAAAACGGTACGTGGTTGAAATAACACTGAGAGGTAGAGAGGAAGATGTAGAGTATGTGGTAAGAGAAATCTCGCAACTCAAATACAAAAAAGGTGTTGAAAGGTTTGAGGTGGTGGAATGGGATTAGACAACTACCCTTCGCCGTTACCGTGTAGTAAGAAGAAGTTTAGGGAAAAGTACGGTATACCCTTCATACCAAAAAAAGATGTGGAGAGGTTGAGCGTTGAGGAGTTGCTGAAACACCTTCATCTACCAAATAACAAAGAGAATAGAGAGTGGGTAAAAGCCGCTAAAAAAGATGGGTATGTTATAATTAATTGTGAGTTATGTCCTTTCAAAAAATTAAGGAAGAGTATAGGTTTGTTGATTTGGCATAGGTATTGTTGGATAAGGGGAAAGGTGTATGAGTATATTTTTGAAGGCATGAACAGCGGTTTCACCCTTTATAAAGAAAGGATAGGGGTTGGGGAGTTGAAAAAAATGAGAGAATTTCTAACAAAACTTTCAGAGAAGAAGATTGAGAAGATAGCGGATAGGGAGGAAGTTGATGTTAGAGAAGTGAAAAAGGATGTGAAGTATTTGGTGAAGTATTTTGATTTATTGATAGAGGCGAAAGTAGATTTGGTGGGGTGGTGGTAGTGGCGAAAAGTAAAATTAAAACACCCTCAAAACCTTTGGATTTGGGAGAGATTTTGAAATGCCCTTTCTGTGGCAAGCGTTTTGTTAAGGAAAGCGAACACATTTGGAAGCCTGCTTGTGGATGTTTTAGAAAGGAGATAAGGGTAAGTGTTGGGTGATGAAAAGTGGTGAAAAGGGTGGTTGAAAAATGTGTTTGGGGTTGATGGAAGAAGAGTGGGACGTTGCGATAATTTTGGATGCTTGCAGATACGACACGTTTAAGGAGGTTTATAGGAAGTATTTACCGAAAGGTAAACTTGAAAAACGCATTGGTGCAAACGAAACTTTAGACTGGTTGAAGAAGAATTTTAACGATTACCATGACGTCGTTTACATAAGTGGTCATCCTGGTATCAATAGTTTTGGCATTCCTTGGGGTGGTTTTAATGCAAGAGATAAGTTTCATAAAGTTATTGATGTTTGGTTATCTGGATGGTCAGATGAACTTAACACAACCTTACCATCTATGGTTTCCAACACTCTTATTAAAACTTATAAAAAAATGAAAAAGAGAGTTATAGCCCACTACATGCAACCACATATCCCTTACAGGTTGAAACCGTACAAGATAGAGTTTTTCAACGGAAGAAAGAACATAATAGGAAGAATAATTGAAAATGTTAAGTATTTGAAAATCCTTATTCAAAGAGCAAACAACCTTATAAAGCACGGATACATTGTTGGTCACGAAACAGAAATCGAACTTTACTACTTTAAGAATTTCTCGGTAAAAGACTTACTCAATCTCTATACTGATAACCTAAGATGGGTTTTAGAGAGTGTTAAGGATGTTGTCAACCGTATTAAGGGTAGAAGAATCGTTATAACCTCAGACCATGGCGAAGCGTTTGGTGAAAAGCGGATGTTTTTCCATCCTTTTAACAATAACAACCCTGTCATCAGGATAGTCCCTTTTTTGGTGATTGAGACATGAAGATAGCAGTCGTTCACGACTATTTGTTCACGAAAGGAGGTGGTGAAAGGGTGGTGCTATCCTTAGTTAGAAATTTCAAAGCAGATTTATATACCACAATATATCTACCAGAGAAAACATATCCAGAATTTAGAAAAGTTCCTATCTTTACTAACCCTTTGACCACATATCCAAAGAAAGGGATATACCAAATGGAAGCGGTGAGAAAGTTTAGACATCTAAAAATCTCTCGTGGCGTTTATGATAATGGTTATGAATTGCAGTATGATGTCATAATTTCCTCCGGTAACTGGGCAAAGCATGTTGCTGTAAAGTCGGAAAACCATCCAATTATTCATTACGAGCACACACCTGTGAGGGTATTTTATGATTTATATGAAAACACAAAGAAGAGATTGCCTTTTTTTGTAAGAAATGTGTTTAAGGTGTGGGTATGGTTTATGAAGCGTTGCGATTTAGAAGCGGTAAGTAAGTTGGATAAAATTATTACAAACTCGCAAAATACGAGGAGACGAATTAAAAAATTCTACAACAGGGATGCGGAGGTTGTCTACCCTCCCGTTGACGTTAAAAAATTCAAATACAAGGAAAGTGGTGACTTCTTCCTCTCTGTTCAAAGAATAGAGCCTGAAAAGAGAGTTGAAATTCAAATAGAGGCGTTTAGAAGATTGCCTAATGAAAAACTTCTGGTTGTTGGTGTTCCAGGTTCGAATGCAGAGTGGTATTTTAAAAAACTTAAGAAAAAAGCACCGAAAAACGTTGAATTTTTAGGTAAGGTAAGTGATAAAAAATTAATAGAGTTATATGCGAGGTGTAAGGCGGTAATACAAACCGCTATCGATGAGGATTTTGGGTTAGTACCGATAGAAGCCATGGCGAGCGGAAAGCCATGCTTAGCGGTGAATGAAGGTGGATTTAGAGAGAGTATAATTCACGGGAAAACGGGATTATTAATAGATAAACCTTATGTGGAGAATTTCGTTAGTGCGATAAAAAATTTCGATAAATATGAATTTGACCCTAAGGAATGCAGAAAAAGAGCGAAGTTATTTTCAGAAGAGAATTTTATAAAGAGAATGAAGAAAGTGATAGAAAACGTAGTTGGTGAAACGGTTCGCAGGAAAGATTAGGTGGTTTGGGTGAGATCGAAACTGAACAAAACCAAAATAAGAAAAATGTACCTTGAAGGTGCGAAGGTGAAGGATATTGCGAGGCTTTTCGGCGTGAGCAGACAAACGGTGTACAGAGTGGTTAAAGACCTCGTGCCCCACCGCTACAACAGGGACACGGAAAGGGAGTATAGAAGGGCTCTGTTCGTCGGTTTTCTCCTTTCGCTCATGCTGGCGGTGGTTGCATACGTCAGCATCTCGTGGTTCATGGCTATGAAAACCCTGCCTCCGGAAAAGGCGTCGTTTGTGTTCTTCACGGTGCTGCTTGCGGCGTGCCTGCTGTGGGCGTGCCTTGTTTGTGCCGGTAAAGTATTTAAATTTTTTGTGCTAAAATAATAGAATAATAGAGTGATGCATTATGGTAAGAGTTGCGTCCTTTCTCTCATACTCCTGCCTCCTCAAAAGGCAGGAAGGTCGGGCTCGTCCCGACACCGAAAATTTGACGAGGGATGAAAGATGAAGAAGATAAGTTTGTTTGGTAGAGAACTCACAACAAAAACGATAGCGGCGTTGGCAGTGATAAGTGTGGTAGCGATGGCATTTACTTATGCCACCATAACAAAAACACTAACAATAACAGCAAACGAGCCATTTGACCCAAGAGAAGTTGTGGTAGAGAGCACACAACTCTATCCAGGAGAATCTGTTAATGTAAAAGTTCATATCAATAACAAAGCAAGTGTAACATACGGTATAATAGTAAATACAGTTTTAGATGAAAGTAGCGACGGTAACTGTACACTAAGTTATAGCGGTGTAGAAGGGAGTATCTCAGAATTCAATGCTACTGAAGGGAAGTTCAATATAGCTCCTGGAGATGGCAACATAACTTACACACTTTCAATACCAGCAGATGCAGAAGCAAAGGAGTATACATGCATTGTTAATAGTGATATAACAAGACAAGCAGAATTTACGAGCGGTTAAAGGTGATTAACCCATGAAAACCTCTACCCCACTTTTTTTGTTTTTCTTTTTACCTTCCTTTTCACTCCTAACTCATGCTTACTCATTATACCCAGGAGAGTGCATGAGGTTTGTCACAGAAGTTTCCACCTACAACTTTTGCATACCAGCAAACGCATCCGCAAACGAAACCTTCACGTTCAAATACCAAATATTGGTGCATAAGAAAACGGTTGGTGGTGGCACCAAATACATACCGCAACCCATATACTACGAAAACACAACAAAAATCGAGGAGTTGAATGAAACGATAAACCAACTAAACAAAACTCTACTCGAAAAAGAGGAGGATGTAGAAAAGTTGCTAAACTACACCAACTACTTACTCGCTTTAAATGAGGAAAAATACAAACAAATACAAAACCTAACAAGAACGATTGATGTTTATGAAAGGAAGATAACAGCGGTTATGGAGATTTTAGAGAGGGAGAGAAGAATTATGGAGAGGGAGCGTGAGTTGTGGATTTTTGCTTCCACTGTTTTATTTACACTAATTATCACAACATTCATAATCATTTTGAAATATAAACTAAAGGTGATCTAATGCAAACGCAAACAGCGTTCAAATTAATTTTGATTTTTCTTTTTATTCTTGTTCTCGTGCTAATTGTGATTCAGTGGTTGCAATATTTCAAAATTATGTGATTAGCGTGAGGTGCGAGCTTTGCGGAAGGCGTGCCCGCTCGCTGGTTCGCTTCATGGGAAAGCGTATATGTATAGATTGCTTCAAAAGAGTGGGTGATATGGATGACTTCGCCGGTCCCGAAGCGATTTGGTGGGAAATTAAGAAAAGATGAGGGAGATGCGGAAGCGTTCGTGCAGGGTATTATCTCGGTTGCGACGGTTATTATAGGGTATCACATATTGTCCGCTATGTTTTCATCTATATTTTCGTCCAAACTTGATCCCGTCGGTTACATCTTGGGCAGCATGGTAGGTTTTGGAATAGGTTATGCCTTGGGAATGCGAGGTGGTAAGCGTTGAAGATAGCTACAAACGCTCGGTAGGGCTCTATCTCAAACTCCTGCCGAATACGAGGATAATCATCTACGAGAACAAGTTTCGGTTCATCTCTTTTTCTTCTTCTTCCCGAAGAAACGCTCCGTTGGGTGCTCGAAAAGCTCGTGCCGTTTATTGAACACGTAGACGGTCGACACTATGATGGCGACGCTTATAGCTACCAATAGCACGAACAGTGTTTCTATATTGGTTGCCCACGCGAACAGGGCGTAGGGCGGTGCCGGCAGCAGGAACGTTGGAATTGCAGGATATTCGAGCGTAAACCTGAGGATAAGAGATATAGTTTCTACCACCGGTCTAACAGCTATCACCACTCTTGCGACAGCATCCGAGACAGTTATCTGTGCCAGGAATGTCTCTATTCTGGTCACGGTTAGCAGGACCGTCGAGGTAAGGTAAGCGACCATCTCTCTGGCAACATTTATGGATCTTATCATCACATCGGTCATTAAGATGGCTACCTCTCCTATCCTGGCAACACCTATCCACTTACCCAAGCTCTCTGCGAGCGTAACGGCTATTTCAGCCTCTCTAACAACCTCTATGGTTTTTACCAGACTCTCGCTTATTAGAACGGGCAGGTCGCTGACCCTAACCATGTTCACAGCCCTTGCCACGGCTTCGGACACGGAAAAGCTCACCTCCCCTACTCTTAGCGTGACGACTTCCATGGCAAGGGTAAGGCTCGTTGCTAGCTGGTCAGACAAATACCTTAGCTGTTTGAACCAGGTCGAGAGCTCCGTGGTAGTGGTTAAAGCAACCGGTAAATTCTTTATCGGAATCTCAACAAATCCTATGTTAATAGTGAAAAGCTCTTCGAGCTCCCTGACCAATACGATTCTTAGTGCTTCGGTCACGCTGGTTACGGTGAGAATCTCCCTGTAGCCCATGAAGGTTCTGGCTAGGTAATCGTAGACAATTACCGCCACTATCTGCCCCTTACCGAGAATCCTCCTGAGGTAAGCCGATGTCGTCATACCCTGCTCCAGAGGTTGCTCGTACACGTGGTAGATGGTGAAGTTGTAGGGTGTTATCGAAGAGGAGCACAGACCATGGCTATCACAGAGCGTCACGTTCAGTCTGTAGGTTCCGGTCGGGTAGAGCGAGGTGTTGAACTCGTAGGTGTAGTTGTACTGCTGGTTGCTTCCGGGAATATTCTCAGCTATGGTGGTGAAGTAGGTTCCATCGGGGTAGAAGAGGTGTATCGAGGCGTTGAAGGGGTCGAAGTCGGGGTCTCCTATGGTGAGCCAGCTGGCATTTACCAATCCGGTTAGCGTTGCGTTCTCAGCCGGTTCAATTATGAGCGGTTCTCCCGGCGGATGGTTAACGGGGTCGAGCGAGTCGTACTGTATCGTGGAGTTGGCACAGTTTCCGTAGTTATCGCAGGCGTAGACGTAGTACATCACCTTGTCACGCTCCGCCTGCGTTGATATGAGGTAGAAGTCGGGCGTGTAGCTGACTGGATTCCAAGTGTTTCCCTTGTCGCTCGACACCCAAGCGTGCCCGAAGTTCGTGAAGTTTATGTACTCGTTAATAACGTCGTCTGCGTAGTGTAGCCTGAATGGCTGAGTCTGTGGCACCTGAGTTCTAAGCACCAAGTAAGCCTCGTCCGTAACCGGAAGTCCTGCTATACGTCCGTCTGCTATGTAGAGCACGTTCTGGATGTAGCTCGAGTTCGCAATCACTATGGTTCTCGTGTCGGTCTGGTCTATCTCCTCTACGTAGACGCAATCGGCACTGGTGGACGGGTCTCCGGAGACGTAGTTGGAGTTGCAGAAGTAAATCTCCAGCGGTCTCGTGTTGGGTGTGAAGCTCGGGTCGACGTTCAGGTCTAGGTAGATGGTGTAGTTCTCCTGAGTGTAGTTGTAGAGCATCTTGGGATAGAACTTTAGCTTCAGCCATTGGTTGTTGTAGAGCTCGACGTACTGGTTGGTTTTATTCTCCTTGGTGAGGTAGTACTTGTCGAAGGGGAAAACCTGCGGGAAGAGCATCTGTGCGGAGAAGAAGGTTATATTAACGGTCGTGTAGTTGGTTCCGGAGTCGACTATCTTGAACACCTCACTGATTGTCTTGTCGTAGCCGGCAAAAGTCCATATGTCGTCGGGGCTCTCCTTGAACACCACATCCTCGAACCAGTAGCTCATGTTTCGGAAATCTGCCCTACGCATGTCCGGTTGCAGGTCGTTTGCAGGGTAACGCCAAGACCAGTTGTAGTGGTAGAAGCCAGTACCAGCGATTCCGAGCGTGTGGTTAACGCCGTGGAAGAAGGCTATTCTGGACTCGTTCACGCCGGATGGGTCAGTGATGTTTATTATTATCGTTACAGGTTCTGTTGAGGATTCGTTGAGATTAGCTGGGGTCTGGGAGACGAAGGTTATGGTGGGCGGTTCAACATCTGCTATCACCTCGAAGGTGGTCTCGTTGCTTGCCCAGTTTCCATAGGTGTCGTTTACGTAGACTATGGCATGCCAAGTACCGCCGACCGCATCGTTCGGAATGGTGTAGTTGTACTCGAAGATTAGTTTTTCAGCTTGGGTTTCTTCTGCTCCAATTGAATAGGTTGGCTCTGGAGAGGTGTATTTGCGGAGTTCATAGTAATCATATCTGACTGTAGTTGTTTCATAGCATCCCATTCCAAACTTTCCAGCAGTTGTTATGCGTGAAGCAGAAGTATCATCATAGCTTAATGGAGAAAATGTTGAAACATTATATCTTAAGTGAACTGTTGAATCAGTGTCCCAAACACATGCCGACACATCATACCAAGTGTTCCTTGCCATACTGTTTGATGCTCCTACTAACTGAGTTCGACTACCAGAATTAAATCTTTCTATAATAGGTCTTTCTGCTACTGTTGCAGAAGGCTTGGCATCAAAACCATAAGATGTCCAACTTGATGGGTTTGCATTACTTCTCGACCATATACCCCACCAGTTACCTGATGTAACCATCACTCTTGTTCTTATACAAATATCTTTTTGGTCACCAATAGCTGTAGGATAAACAATTGCATATTGAGTTGAGCCAAATTCTATATAACCAGAAGTAATCGTCGGACCTGAAGTTACCCCACTCCAAGAGTATTGAGATAATGTGTTTGAGCTGAAATCATCAAACCAAAGCATAGTAGCACTTCTACTACTCTCACTCGTCGCAGACGGGTTGCCGTAGTACATGTAAATCGTCGTTGTCGAGCTCGCAGGAATGCTCGGAACTTTAACCCAAATTACTGTATTAGCTGAATTGCACCCAGACTCAATCCAGTAGGGAATTTCATTATCGTTAGCATCCGTAAATCTAATATCTCCACAATCGCTCCTTAGCTTTCCTTCAGAAATCAAACTCGCCGTATCTATCGTCAGCTTTACTTGATAATCAGTAAGCGTGTTTCCAGACTGTTCAGTAATTGTTATCGGCCTCCTGTAACTCCAGCTTGCATTCCACCATGTGAACTTCCAAAACTCCCTATCTTTAAAAGATGGAACGTGGTCTATTGCCACCCTCCAAGCACCATCTACCCATTCTGGCTGGTAATTTCCGCAAACCCTAATCTCGACCTTTCTCTCTCGTTCGAAACTGTCCCATAGCAAGTCCCCAGCCTCGTCTAGATTCATTTTCGTTCTAATTAGCTTGGGTGCTTGGTAAACTCGCTTAGCCATTCCCCGAAAGTCATGCCAACGCAACGGCTTCCAAACCCATCTATATCTGGTCTCATTTCTGTAATCAACTACGCAAGCGTAGTTATAAACACAGTGCGTTTTATTATAGGTGGTTAGATTAAGGTCTTCGCATCGCTTAACGGTAGAGTTGGTCAGATTGGCAAGCGAAACATAGCCGGTGCAGTTCCCATAGATGGGAACCTCGACTTGATAGGGCTCTCTAACCTTGATTTCAACAGTCACGTCCTTCAGTTTTCCGTGGACTTCCTTAGCCTTGCTAATCTTCAGGGTCGCCAAATCCCTAATCAATGTGAGCTTTCCAAGAGCCCCAGCGGGATAGCTTATCTCATAGTAGGAACATGCATGCGTCAGCGAAACCTCGTTTCTCACGAGCTCCAGCTTAGGCCCGCTTTTGTGTCCGGATTCTGGCCTGAGACTCGGCTTTGGAATCGTCGTCGTGGTGGTTGAAGTAGTGGTTTTGAGGGGTTCCGCGTGCAGACTAGCATTAACCGAGATGCTCTCGCTTCCCCTAGGGTCGAGGCTACAAGGGCATAGACCCGAGGCTAGAGCAACTACCAGCAGTAAACCAGCCAAGGCTATGGCCAGCAAACCTCTCAGACCAACCACCTCAACTTATACTGTGAAAGCCTTGTGATAGGGAGGTCACATTAACCGCCACCTAGTATCAAGGTTTGATATTCACATCTACCCAATTTACCTATAAACGCTACAGTTAAATTATCTTCTCCGAATACTAAGATAAACTTCTTTTCAACATCTTTAGTTAGGTTCATGGGATAAAATCTTAAAGTCGTGTTTTCGTAGCTGAATTTCACAAAATTTCCCTTCTCGTCTATAACGTAGCTCGGCTCCCTCTCTGTTTCGAGTTTCAACCTTGTGCACGTATCGTTCCTTTCAGGCACGAACCTAACTATCTTGCATTTATGTATTTTAGTAAAATTAACATCAAGCTCTATTATCCCATCTTTTGTAATTACTTTATTTCCAACGATGGTGCAAGGATTGTCTATTACTGTAAAAAAAGTAACTATACCTAAACTAATTAAAAATGCTGCTAAAATTCCAGCAATTTCTGTTCTTAACAAAATTCAAACCACCTCAGCAAATCAACGCACATATATTTATTAACAAAATACGTATTATAAACTATGAGCATGAACAATGCTACGAAAAACGCAAGTATTACCGACACGGAGCCCACCATACTCAGCTTAGCCTCCTTCATCGCGTTTTCCTTTTGAAACGCCATAGCTGTTGTATATATTCCGAAGGCTATCGAAAATATAAAGGCGTCGAAGATGCAGAAGAGAGAATATTCTCCAAGAATGTTGGAAAACAATGTCCTCGAAAAAGTGTACACAAAACCGCCCGCAACACCGAGCAAGCCGTCCTCCGTATTCACGAGGAAAAAGTAAAACGGAAGGCTGACGATGAACAGTTCGAGGGCAAGCATGTAATTTTGAGGTATCTCGAAGGGTAGGTACGAGTAGAAAAGCGTGAAATACAGAGCCATAGCTACTCCGGATGCTATGCTAAGCATAAGTTTCGTTGCGACGTCCGTTCTCACCACCTCAACAATATTATTTCACTCAAAATAAATATAACTATTACTGCATAATTAATTGCCGTTATATTTACCTCCTTCCACACCCACGTATAACCGTCCGGTAAATATAAATAAATCCAGTTGGGTAAGAAAAATATATCCCTGTGCCTCTTAACCTCTACCGTAAGCGTTTCTCCTATCGCTACTCTAATATTTCCGTTGCCCTCGTGCTTTTCTTTTAGATAAGATACCGTCTGCACAGACGGTAGAGACAGAAAATTAACCACCAGCGTGTATATTATCAGCACGAGTAGGGGTAGAACGAATTTCACCTCAACCACCGCGTCCGATAGGGCGGAGGTGAATTGCGGTAATATTTAAATATTTGTTTTTGTAATATATAACTGTTTGCCTCAGGGCGAGCCGACTGCTCCCCAGCATAACGGCTCAGCATCCTGAGGCTGGGGCTGCGGTCAACCAGCCCGTCTGGTCTTATGAGGGTTGATGGCATCATATCACCCGAAGACAAGCCCCTTCCTCTTAGGGAGGGGTGGTTGGCCTTAATCACCCATCAACGGCGAAAACAAACCGATGAACGCCTCTATAATCGATTTTACTACACTCACCAATTTTTCAAAAAAGTCGAACACAATTTTATTCAAAATCGGTACCATAGGTTTCTCTTCCACCACGAATATGGCGAAGTACTCCTCCTCACCGACCGATAGTGGCAACAGCTCCACCACCGTTTCATTACCCTCGCACTCGAAGTCAAGCTCGGTGTAGTAGCTGGCGGTAAGCGGGTTGGTGTAGGTTTCCTTAGTGAGATCGCCCCACACGAATGCAACGTCATCGCAGGTAAATGGTTCCTCGTGCTCGAAACGCTGGTAGAGCGGGTCCAGCGGAAAGGGTGCAAGGCTCCAAGTATGAACAGGATAGACCAGATATTGTGTATTATTTATCACCGCCCTTGAGTACCTGCCAATTTCCGAGTCAGCCACCGGCGTCTTGTAGGTTAGAACGTAGTTTCTGGTATCGTAGCCGGACATGTTGTAGATGTAGAAGGTGTAGTAGCCCCAGACCTCGTCGGTTTCGTTCACCAGCTCACCGTCCTTGTAGAGCTTGACATCAGTTCCGTAGACTATATTGACTTTGACTCTGGTCTGGTTGACCGCTTCGGAGGCCCAGTTCCTTGCGGAAATCTCCACAGCTATGCTCGCATTCTTCCCCACCCAGAATCTATCTGGAAATCTAGGCGGAGACACCTCTACCGTGACTGGGGGCGTTATGAAGGTTACCGTTCTATTAACCGTGGAGTTGCCGGCCAGATAACCGCTGAGCGTTATGTAGGGACCTGCGGGTGGTATGGTGTAGAATCCCACCTCTACGGGCGTTCCATCAACCTTAACGTACTGCGATTCCAACGGTAGCCTCAACACCCACTCGTAGTTAAGTCCTATGTTTGCATCGTTCCTGCACTCCACTGTCCACTTCCATCGAACGTTCTCATTAGGAGCCACGGGCTCGTTCTCTATAATCTTGCTTGTCACGTTGCACCTCACCTCGGCTTTGACACCTTCCAGCCTGAGGCTACGCCTGCCCGTGACCGAGGGGGTAATCCACTTGTAGAAGTCGTAGTAGCCGTCGCTGTCCTCATCTCCCGGCTGGGGCGGTCCCCAAGTAGTATCGGTGGTTACGTAGCTCTCCGTCCCGTAATCGTAAAGCTTCTGCAGTGTGAGGGGCTCGAAGGTCGGGGTGTAGGTCCAAACCTTCTCGTAAGTCAGATCGCTCGGTCCGGTTACGTTCATGTAGAGGTACCACACCGTTTCCTCGGTTGTGTTGGCCTTTTCTAGCATGGGGGGCGTGGTGTTGAAGTAAATCGTCCACGTTTGGGTTTCCGTACCAGCTATGCTAGGTACCAGCCACTTAACCTCGCCGGCACTAAGATCAACCTCCGAGGGTTCCACGGCATTACCTTCCGGATTTACTATCACCACATCGGCTTCCGACACCGTGCTCGTGGGTATGGAAGCGTTGACCAAAACTTGCCCGTAGGTGGTTGAAGTGGGATTGTAGAGAACAACGCTCTTCCTCCACCTAACTTTCTGCCCAATCTCGGCGTAGCACGATGGGCATTCTGTATAACACCTAGTGTTATTATCTCCCCACTCGCTGCACTTGATTTGATAATATTCTCCCTCGGTCTTCACTATTGGGGTTATCTTCCACCATAGAATTCCAGTAGACATGGCGGCGGACAGGTTAAGCACCACCGGCTCTAGACCGAACACCCCTAGGGTTCTGGAAACGGAAGCTGAGGTGTAGTTCTGACCCTCGGTCGAGTTGTAAGTGTAGGTGTAGGTGCCGATGGATAGTGTGGCTATATCCTCGACCTCAGAGCCGCAGCCTATCAGCGTGCCGTTTCTATACAGGCAATAGGTAACATCGCTATCTCCCGTGTTGTTCTCGTAAGCCGTCGTGTTGGTTTCGGTGGGATGGGTAACGTACTTATTACCTGCCGTGCCGTCTATGAGCAGATTCAAGGCGGGTGTTGCCTTCGCTATACTGAAGCTGAAGCTATCGCTCGAAGCCCAAATTTCATCAGAGGATTTGGCGTAGGACTTCCAGTAGAATGTGCCGGCAGGTAGGGTCGAGTTATAATTGTAAACGTTGTAGGTGGTGCTGTCGCTCGTGTATTGATGAGCCAGATTCATGGTGTAGTTGGTGGGCGTGCCAGAGTAATTACTCTCAAACCTGACTTCCACTATCTCGTAAGGCGACTCGTCCCACCAAGTTATGTTGAAGATGCTGAGTGAGTTGGGATCATAGGAAGACGGCGTTAGGTTAATGGCATCCTTCCATCGGGGATAGCCAGCAATTATATCGTGGGTGGGCCAGCTTCCGCCCTTACTTACGGAAACCGATACGGCACAGTAGTAGTTACCTTGATCGTCTTGCTGGAGCGGATACTCCACTCCATTAATCCAGCAACTGGAGGCGGTGGGCTCAACATAATAGCCAGCTATCTCCACGTCCACGGGGGCTTTTTTACCACTAGGCTCGACTAGGTAGTGCCTACCGCTGTACTTGGTCACGTTGTAGAGCTCGTCCACGATGTAGTTGTACTCTATGACTATGTCGTGGATTCTCATCCTTCCCTTGTGGTCCGAGTGCACCTGAATAGGCAGCAGGCAGTTTCCCTCCGAATCCGGTGTGCAGGTCGACAGCCAAGAATTTATCTGGCTCGGGTTTAAATCAACGGTCTGCGGACTGCTGCTCTCGTTGAACGGACCCGACCAGCTCCACTCCTTACTTCCGTCTCCCGTCGAGTCTATCCAAGGATTCTCTGGCTGGGCGTAGTCAGCACAACCGCCGCCTGAGTAGGGAGATTGGCACTCGCAGTTCTCCGACACAGAAGGAGTGTATTCGCATATCTCGCAGCCCCCCGGACAGGAGCCTCCGCTTCCGGGAGATGGACAGGTACAATCAGGACCAGGAGGTGTGTAGCTACATGAGTTACAGGATTCTATCCCCCCGCCGGAATAATCGCTGGGACACTGGCAGTTGGTGGAAGGGGATGGAGTGTAGGTACATTCGTAGCAGGCGTAACATGAACACGATGCTTGGTCACAGCTCTGAGACTCACCAGATTGGCAGGGTGAAGCTCCACACTTTGTTGTTGAAACCTCTGTTATTTGGTAAGACCATGAAGCAGAACATTCATGATAGTGATCAATAGCACAACATGGATCAGTGCAATCAGGATTTGAATAAGCACAAACAGAGGACCACGAACCGCTACATTCTAAAGTATCACCTGGCTGACAAGAGTAAGTTCCGCAATCTTGGCTTGTTGAAATTTGAGGAGGAGAACCGCTGTAACATGATGCTGCCGGTGAACAATCATGACACGAAGCTAGACCAGAAGTTGTTGTATAAATGACGGCATTTGTTTTTTTACTACCACCAACCTCTATAAAAGTCTCTATGTATATCCTTTCGCTTTGCTGTAGTGGATCACATACACAATCGGTATAGGTAACAAAACAAGTGGCTGAACAGCTCCACGTTCCCGGATCATAATTGCTAGGTAATGTTTTAGAATCTCCTTCATTGCCTGTCCAAGAACCTTCACATGAGTAGGGGCATTCCCAAAGCTTAACACCTCCGCCCGTTCCGTAGGGGCAGGAACAATCGGGGCAAGATGGCTCATAGGTACACTCGTAACAGCTAGCTGCCCCTCCCCCGGAGTAAGGAGATTGACACTCGCAGTTCGAAGAGGTTGACGGTGTGTAGCTACAAACTGCACAGCCTCCAGGACAGGAGCCTCCTGAACCAGGTGAGGGACAGGTACAATCTGGTCCTGTTCCCGGGTCGTACTGACAGACCGCACACGAGTAACATTCATAATACCCAGAAACTTGTAGAGTTGCGGTCGTAACCTGAGAGTTCTTGGGAATCCTTATATATATTGTCTTGGTCTCGTCACCGGCGAAGTTTAAATCCTTTGAGGTAGAACCATCCGAGAGCTGCGTTTCTTTATAGGTTATCGTGTTGGTACCGCTGAGATTTAATATAGGAACATTTGTCTGAGTAGTATCCGCAAGTGCGATTACAGCAGATAAAATTGATAACAACAAAATTAATAATGCGTACTTTCTCATAATCACCTTTTACTTAATCTTTCTTTTAAATTTTTAGCAAAACGATGCCGTCCAGTTCGAGAAGCGTCCCTCGGACATAGCACCCGTGTGCGAGACGTTGGTCTTAAAACAGTAAAAGTGTGGAACGAACCCTTTATAATTGAATTCCGTTAGGTTCATTTCTCTGCATTTGCTGTCCAGCACATTAGCCCAGTACCACTTCAGCTTGCTCTTCTCGATTATTGGAATCATTCTTCGGGAAAACGGGCAGGCTGGTGAGTAGATGAAAATTCCGTCATAACCTTTTACCTCCTTTCCGCAGTCGGATTTGAAAGACAAGTTGAGACTGTTGAAATTATTTTGAAATTTCACGGTGTGGTTCTCTCCGTCTATCAGTGCTTGATTTAATTTGGAGTTGAGCGAGAAGGTAAAATACAGGTTTGCTGCGAGGAGCGATATAATTACGATGTCGAGCAGAATTTGCTTCACAACCATCACCCACACACGCCGCAGACAACCTTTCTGGAAGTAATATCAGCGGCACACATAAAACCCTTCCTTTCCATATTTTTCATTTCCCTTTCTACCTCTTCGAGCGTAACCTTTTCTGGCAAATCGAAAATAATCAACTTACACTTGTTAATCTCTACCGCTATCCTGTTACCTTCAGCTTTTATCGAAATCATTTTACCACCCTTTCCTTTTTCTTATTCAATTTTATAAAATAATAACTGGTAGCGATAGCGTAACCGTAAATCAACAGCTGCGTGAGTAAAATTATAGATTTAAAAATGCTGTCTGACAGGAATAAACCCAAAAGTATGAGGAATGCGAAAAATATTGATAAAACTAACATTATGTAGTGTATTACTGAGTCCATTTAATCACCTCAATTCTTTATTCAAATATAAGTCCGTAAAAATTTGTTTTAGCCCTTCTTTTGGGATTTGCCTTAATTTTCTACTATTCTCTATTTCAATAGTTGGTACTTCTTTCTTCAAGTTAAATTTTTTAACCCATCTAAATATCGCTTGTTTAGTAACCCCAAATTCTTTAGCAATTTGTGATAAACTTAAATTTTGCTCAAGATACAATTTTCTTAAAGTTTCTTCCAAGTTCGGAACGTCTTTAAGTTTTTTATTTCTTACCTCAATTCCATACTTTCTAAGCTCTTTAAGAACTGTAGTATGAGCTATCTCTAATTGCTTTGCTATCTGAATAGCACTCATTTTTTTGTTAACATAAAGTTCAACCAGCTTTTCTTTTGGTATCGCGATTTCTGGTGCTCCGCATCTTCTTCTTTCTATACCAAACTTGGTTAGCCAATGATAAACAGCATTGTAACTCATGTTTAGTTTTTTTGTTATTTGTCTTATCGAAAGTTTTTGAGTCACGTAGTAACTTTCTAAAAGAGATTTAAGTTCTTCTAAAGTGTAATTTATAAGCTTATAATTTTTCCTAATTTTTATTGTTTTTAGAACACTCTCAGCACGTTCTTTTTTGATTATTAAGTATGGGGATAATTTCTTTACTAAAAATGATATAACTTTTTGGTCTCCTACCCGCAATGTATATATATTTCCATCCTGATATACCTCTACTTTTTTTCTTATTCCAACGTAATTTGGTGTGTTTTGAATTATAAAATCTTTGATTTTTTCTAAAAGTTCTTTATCTTTACTAGAAATAGATATTGTCCAGTATCCTTGTCCTGTTTTAATTATTGAACCGTCGCCATCTATTAGACCAGCAAGATAGGGGTATGATATCTTTGGCTGTACAGACTGAAATTCAACATCTAAAAATTTGAATAGTTCCAATAACTTTTCCCTTTTGATAAGACAATATTTTACTATGTTTTTTGCAATAAAAATTACATCTGTTTTTTTACATACCTGATAAACATATATTTTCTTCTCACCCCAGTGGTTTCCTCTAAATGTCCTTATATATAGATTTCCGAAACCTATAAAATTTTTGATGGTTTCCAGAACTTTTCTATTTGTATTTACGATCTGAAAATGAGTATAATGTCCTTTAATCCAAAGTGTTCCTTCTGCATCGAAAAAACCAGCTATGTATTCCCAATTCATAAAATATAATATCTAATTTCTGATATTTAAATTTTACTGCTAGCAACTTAATCTAATAATGTTAAATATATAATTGCTGTTATTTTATTTTGTTACTACTAACTAATAGATATATTCCAGCGTATCAAAAGCTGATCGTTAGCCTCAAGGTTCACGGTTGTAAAGCTGGACGCCGCGAATAAGTTGTTGTCGCTGTTGGATGTCGAGTTCCAGTTCAATCCCGCTAGTCTGACCCCGCTCACAGAACCCGTTGCCGTGAAGGTGTGCTCGCAGGACCACTGTCCGTATCCTATATCGGTTATGCTGCATTCCGCTCTTTCCAATCCGTTGGTGGTAATTTCGTCGGGTAGTATGGTCCAAGATTCTGATGGGTCTGAAGTGGAGCTGCTTAAACTTATGTACTTTATCGAATTTGTCGACGGGTTTGTTAACTGATCTTCAACAAACTCCTTTCCTATGTTCGTTATGAGGTTGCTCTTGCACTCAATCAATTGACCGTTGAGATACACACACACCGTTGCCTTGTAGTCGATGCCCTGTTTCGTTGTCACCGGTTCTTGCCCGCCCAACAATGCTACCGACAAAAGAACTCCTATAAGCGAAAATACTAGCAATTCCTTTTTCATAGAATTTATTTTACTAAAAGAGTATTTAAAAGTTTCGGTTACCATTCACAGAATTTTTCGCACGCCTCTTCATACCACGCCACCCATTTTCTTTTTTCTTTACAAAAACCGTATTCCTTTTTATACATACCGAAGCTGTCCATGTCGAAATGGCTGCATAATCCGCAGAGCTTCATTCTTTCACCTCAATCACCGCAAGGAGGCTCCGTCCGATAGGGCGGAGGTGAATTGCGGTAATATTTAAATATTTGTTTTTGTAATATATAACTGTTTGCCTCAGGGCGAGCCGACTGCTCCCCAGCATAACGGCTCAGCAT
>Ga0190366_1000035_pt1 | contig 24928 bp, 23 predicted proteins | sample 487218910_MG_FD_169990 | JGI IMG/M metagenome (GOLD analysis project Ga0190366, IMG submission 169990) | Hydrothermal vent microbial mat bacterial communities from Southern Trench, Guaymas Basin, Mexico - 4872-18-9-10_MG | ecosystem: Environmental > Aquatic > Marine > Hydrothermal vents >...
GGTAATCCGGGCATGACTGTCGGCGGAACAGGCGACGTTTTAACAGGTGTATTAGCTACGTTCTTAGCGTGGAGCAAAAAGCCGTTTCTCTCGGCGTCAGCGGCGGCTTTCATTAACGGCTTAGCTGGAGATTTAGCTGTTAGAGATTTGGGATTCCACATTACGGCTCTTGATTTAATCGGTAGGATTCCTATAGCTCTCAAAGATTTTGACCTTGGATTTAAGCCTTAGCTTGGCAACATACTTAAAGCTTTAGCGTATTTCTCCTCTCTATACTCCCATCCTTTATCTTTGCCGAAAAGTCTTACGGCTATAGGCTTCCAGTAGTAGGTCGATGCTCTAAGTATAGAGAGGAAATAGCCGGCTAGTCCACATTCCTTTGCTAGTTTTTCGATGAGAAAGGGTATTACTGTGTCGGTATCCTCTATTGGAGCTTCTATCTCCATAAACACCTTATGTCTTCTCAATTCTTTAGAGCCTAGAAGCGCGTAGTGAGTATTAGCCAAGGAGTACGAGAACTTCTCTAGGCCGGGTAAGTCTTCAAACTCCAGTTCTAGGAGGAAGAAGCTGGAAGTATGAGGGATAAAACGCGGTGTATAGACTAAGTATTGGTCTACTAATTTATCGACTACGTGGGCATCGTAGTGGTACTTGACTAATGAACGGCTTACGCCCTTCATCCTGGCAATTGAAGCAAGGCGCGTCATAGCGTCTTTCTGTAGCCAATGGATTATGGCTATGTCCATTTTATCTGCTTCGATTTTATAGGTATCCGGCTCCTTAAAGCGTAGACGGTCGAATTTCCCACTCTGGATATCAGCTATGTAGGCTTCTACGTCGAAGATCCATATTTTGTTTTTCACGTCGAAGAAATTAAAATTCGGGAGGAACGATGAGAAATCTCCTACATAACTTATGCTTACATCTGCCACCGCTCTACTCCTCCTTATATCCTCAAGGTATCTCTCAAAATTCTTCACTTTTTCGACCGGTATAGTGAAATGTGCGTATATACCATTTCTGTAGCCGAGCGTGAAGTATAATCTGAATAAATAATCATGAGATTTGAGAATTTCGGCGATTAAGGAATAAAAGCCGGGCTTTACTTCGATAAAAACTAGAGTGTTTATTAAGCCTAGTTTATGGAAGCGTGGAAGAGCGTGAATCGACAGCAAACCATCCTTTTTCAGTTTTATAAATCTGGCGTGTACCGTTCTTTTAGGAGCGTTTAAGTTTCTAGCTATAAGTGAAAGATTACGGGGCCCCCTTAAGTATACCTCCTTAATCAGCTTTATGTTCAACTCGTCTAAGTGGCCGAGGGTTCGCGCGAAGTAGGACATATCCCTAACCAGCGTTTTCCTCTTACGCATATTTACACCTAGTTCATCTTAAAAGAGCTTAAGATGTACAAAGATTCTAAATTAAAAGCGCATATATCCTATAAAAACTTAAAGCTTGCTGAAAACACGAGGCTAAAATACCTATTTGATGTGGTTGCTATTTTCTAAAGGAAAATTTAATATTTCTACCCACCAAACTTTATTTAGAAGAAAATTTTTATTTAAGAGGAGTGTAAATGAGCAGAAGAACGTCAGCAGTGAGTGTGTCAAGCGCGACACTAGATGATTTTGTATTATTCATCCTTCAGAACGGGGTAAGCAGGATAGAGCCAGTTATATCCCCGGCTACTGGACCTATATATCCTGAAATTCAACCATTTGTAAGCAAATATAGGATAGACGCCGTAGAGCTACTGGAGAAAGCAACGAATATGGGCTTACTAAGGAAAGAGATCTACGACAGAGTTATAACTTGTCCTAAATGCGGCTCTTTAAAACTTATAGCTAGACTCCACTGCCCAAGGTGTGGATCTAAGAATATAGAATCAGCCCGTATACTAGTACATGAACTCTGCGGTTATGCAGGAATAGAGCTAGATTTCAGAAAAGAAGATGATAATTTGATATGCCCCAACTGTAACAGGCCTGTAAACCAAGACTATCAAGTTATAGGAGAGCTCTTCTCCTGCCTCGATTGTGGACATAGATTCCCTATGCCAGATGTGAAGTTTGAATGCGTTGAGTGCGGAGAGAAATTCGAGGCTCAGAAGGCTAAGTATACGCCCGTATATGTTTATGAGGTAATACCGGAGAAACTGGGAGTGTTCGCTAAACGCGTAGCTCTGAGAAACGTTAGGGACGTTTTGGTAGAGTACGGTTATAAGCTAGAAGAGCCACCTATCATAGCTGGCATTAGCGGTATTACCCACCGTTTTGACTTAGTGGGTCATAAGGGGGATAATAAAGTCGCTATCTCACATTATGATTCTTCTTCCGGCGAAAGTTTACAGTCTCATATACTAAACCTTTTAGGAAAATCCACGGATATTAAGGACGCGAAAATTATAGATCTCCTAAGCGCTGACGTTAAAGCTTCTCTCAACGGTCTACGCGTATTTTCAAGCAGCGGCAATCAGTCGATAATAGTATATAAGGATTTAGATGAGTTAAAAGAGAAGTTTAGACAGGAAATTAGAAAATTGGAAGAATTAAGTTCTGGAAATAGCGGTGGGGAATAAACCTATTTTCTCCACGTTGGGTAGCACGAAGGCGAAAAACGCTATAACTATGAGCAACTGGACCGCTATGTGTAAAGCTCCAGATCTTATAGATCCACGAGACATCTTGCCTGCTATTAAGCCGCCGAACAAGGCCTCTATAAAAGCTGTGTATAAGAGAACAGCTTTGTAGATCAATATTTCCATTAACCCCCTAAATATGGGAATCGATTGCGTTTTTTGGAGCATAGCTAGAGGCTTGAAAAAAGCCTCTATTAAAACCATCCCTATCATGAGGAAGACTAGAAGCGAGACATATATAGTCATCACGTACTGCCTGATACTGGTCCTTCTCTCATAAGTGTAAGACCAGAGTAGCCCATAGACTTTAGCCGCGGTATCTAAAACTTCAAAAGTTCTCCCCCCGCTTTCATAAGCTATCTTCAATATTCTAGCTGCTCTCTTCAGTGAAGGTATCTCGTACTTGGCCAGCGTCGCGTCTACAGCGTTCTCAAAGCTAAGCCCCAAAGCCATCCTTGCCGCTACCATATTCAGCAACCTACCCATGACGCCGTAGCCTCGCCTACCCACGTCCCTAATGGCGTAGGGGAGAGTAAGTCCTGCTTGAACCCCCTCAGCTAAGGCTTTAAAAACGTCAGGTAGCGTCCTCTCTATGTCGTCCACGTACCTGTCGTTAAAGAAGCTTACTACAGCGTAGGGTATTAGCGCTGTAAAAGTGGCTAGGAGTACGCCTATGTTAAAATTCTCGGAGATTGGGAAGTATATGCCAGCTCTAGGCACATAATAAAAAATCTCCTTTGGAGACGTCTTGGTAGCCATTAAGTAGACTACCAGCGATATAAACCATAGGCTAACTGAACTACCGGCTAGCAGTATTTTCCTAGTCTTGGTCATGTATATGTAGGGCATGTCTACACCCTTGATAGTATCGAGTCTAGGACTATTAAGAGGGAAGAGCCCATAGCTGGTAGTATAACAATTAGAAAAACAAATATCAGCAACATGGGGTCTAGACCGGCTATAGCCCCTCCTAGGAGCGTCATCACGCTCAACATTATCACAAATATTATTGGGAAAGCCACCATCATGGTTATGTATACCTCGGCTATTACGGCTATTGAGCTTACCACGTGTTTCAAATACGCTATTCTCTCAGATATAGAGCGCTCAAAGAAGAACATCAAGTATTCCCAAACGGCGCCTCTAGTGGCTATAGTCGATTTTAGTCCATCCATTAACATGCTAAAAGTCTTGCTCGGAGTCCTCCTAGAGGCCATGGTTAGAGCCGTTATGGTATCGTAGCCTAACAACTCTATGTCTGCTAGTATCCTCTTCAACTCAAAGGATACTTCTTTATTATCCTCCATTTCAGCCGCTATCTCGAGAACAGTCTCCGGCGGCGCCCCAGCAGCCGCTATAGAAGCCATATAACTCATTGTGTGCAACAGCGCTAGGTCTATTATGGCGCCCCTTTGCCTCGCCTTATAGACTGGATAGTATAGGATAAAAGCTATCGATAAAAGGAAGGCTATGAGAGCTAGAATTAGAGAAGCGACGATAGCGATTAACACGTCTAGGTTTAGCAGAATCGTGTGGATGTATAGCGTTGCTGAGAAAACTCCTAGAAAGGAGAGAACTGAGTAGAGTAGACCAGTACTCATGTAGACTATGAAAGGGGTTTTAACTACGCATTTCTCGTAAAACTCCCTGAAGGAGTAGAGCTTGTACATGTACTTCTCGACTAATCCCTTGAAGAGAGCGTAGCCTAGACCCTCTAATATCATATAGCCCCGGCCTCTACTAGCCTATACGTAGTCTCGGGGTTGAAGTAGTAGTTTCTCACAACCTTAGATACTTGCTGAAAAGATCTCTGATTTCGATGTACCATAAGCGATATGAGCCTTTCCCTCTTCTTTAACTCCGAGTTTAGGAAGCTTATAGGTACGAATTTATCTTCAGATATTTTCTCGAGAATTCTACTAGTCCCCGCGTATATGTAAGCATCTCTTACCGGATCCCATTCGAACACCTTATTCATTATAATCTCATCTCTATCTGCGTCGTATCCCTCTAACTCGTAAACGTTCACTATTCTTCTCTCTATTCTCCCGCCGATCTTCACTCTGGCTATATGCGCGAAGACATTCATAACAGGCACTAAGGGTTTAGGGATGTTCATCGGGTGTATTGTCAACCTCTTGATGGCATAATCTACGTTCTCCGCGTGCATAGTCGATAACCCGGCGTGGCCAGTGGCTATCGCCTGGAATAGCGTGTAGGCTTCCTCGCCTCTAATCTCGCCCACTATTATGTAGTCGGGGCGCATTCTCAGAGAAGCCTTAAGCAGGTCAAAGAGTGTGACGTTTTCCGCTACTGCGCTACGGGATGGTCTGGTAACTAGGGGGACCCAGTTCTCATGGGGTAGCCTCAGCTCTGGGGTCTCCTCTATAGTTATAATCTTAGCCTCAGGCCTTATCAGCATAGCTATAGCGTTTAGAGTCGTAGTTTTCCCGGCGGCCGTAGAGCCGAGAATCATTATGCTCTTCCCATACTCTAAGAGTATCCAAAAGTAGGCCGCCATTAACGGGCTCATAGATTTTAAAATAACTAGGTCTACGACCGTGAAGGGTTCTTCTCTAAATTTTCTTATGGTGAAGGTTCCTCCCCTTCTGGAGACTTCACCTAGGGTTAAGTGTACTCTGTAGCCTTCGGGAAGTATACCGTCCACCATGGGGTTGGCTATGGATATCTGTCTTCTAGCTTTATAGGCTAGCTTTGTTATGAAGGCTCTAAGTTCTTCCTCGTCTTCGAAGACTATATTGGTTGGTATGGACTCATAGAATCGGTGCCAGACGTAGACCGGGACGCCGACGCCATCGCATGATATATCCTCTATATTCTTATCCTTCATGGGTATGTCTATTTTCCCATAGCCTAGTATGTCCCTTACAATGTAGTACTTGAGCTTGTCTATGGCTTCTTTAGCTACTTTTATTTTATACTTTTTAATTATGCGCTCTACCTTCTTCTCCAAATATTCTCTAATTTTCTCCCTCTCCATTTCAACTAGCTCAACATCGATGGTTTCAATAAGCAGATTTTTTATTTCTTCTAATCTCTTCTTTTCTCCTTCGCTTAGAGGAGGTTCTATAGTTAGATATAGCAACCTGCCAGTTTGCCTATCCTCAACTATAGTAACGGCTCCAAACTTCACGTCTACTGGGTAAAAGTCCTTTACGATTTTATCTCTACCTAGCATTGCCATGGCTGTTCAACTTTCCCTATAAATATCCTATACGAGGAGGTTTAAAAATTATCATATAAAATAACTTCTCTTCTCCAATTCCAAAATATGTTCACGGTATATTTAAACTGTAAAAATAAGGAAAGATAAAGTGTTCTATGTAAAGTAGAGAAAAATTAATTTCTGCTTTATTCAAAAGTAAGATTAATATCCATGTACAAGGTAAAAAGACATGGTGGGAGTATGAAATTTAACAAAAGAGGAGTATCTCCCGTAATCGCCGTCCTACTACTAATAGTGATAGCCGTCGCCGCCGCTGTACTGACATATCTATGGGTTCTAGGCTATATTGGTACAGTACAGTCAACAGGAGGCACTGAACAGCTCCAAGAAAAAATAAAAATAGAAGGAACCGATATAAGTGGCGGCTATCTTCGAGGAATATATGTGAGAAATATAGGCGACGCAACAGTAAGAGTAAACGCTGTATACTTTATTAGAGAAAATGGAGATAGCGATCAAATATACTCTGGTACTGCTACAATTTCTCCTGGAAGAGTAGTATATATAGATACTTATGACAGATACCTAACATCTGGAGATACGTATACTATTAAAGCTACAACAGAAACCGGTGTTGAGGCAACATACGTTTTCACGTATAGAACATAAAATTCGAAAAATACCCATAAACTCACATTTTTATTTTGCTTACCATTTTATTTTATTAGGGGTAGCATATGGGTAGTAAGGGGCAGTCACAGGTCGTTGAATCAGTTTTGTTGGTTATGATTACTGTTGCTTTATGGACTATAGTTTGGGTGTGGTTTTATCCTTCTTATACAGGCATGGTGCAGGGGTTATCTCGTCAATTAAGCTACTATGAATTCTCTTTAAAGGAGAACCTCGTAATTGAGTACGTTAACTACTCTGGGTCTGTTCTTAATGTGTATATTACTAACACTGGTGATGTTGAATTCTATATAGGCTCTATCTACGTTAACGATACGCTTGTATGGTCTGGTTCAGAGAAAATAAAGGTTGACGAATTTAAACGTATGAATATAAGCCCATATACTTTGGACGGCAAGGTGCTTAGAATAAAGATCTGTAGTTTGAGGGGTAATTGCTGGGAGGTGATTGAACGTGTTCAACCGTAAGGGACAAGCTACAGCTGTAGGTGGAGTTTTTTTCGTATTGTTGATGGTTACGCTCATAGGGCTTTTCTTATACCAGTTAGATTATGAACATAGGTATGTAGTCCAGTCACTGGAGGCTATAGAGAAACGTAAGAAAATTTATAACGAGGACCTTGCGATTAGTGAAAAATACACAATTACTAGAAGCTATTCAGCTTCTGATGTTTCCGCCGAGGTGATAGTAATAAATGGAACATTGGTTTCTGGTAGTAATTCAAGTCTCATCGACAAGGGAAATAACTTCATTATAATAGATTCTGTAGCAGTCGTAAATTTAACAGTACCTGGTGGGAGTACAGTAGTGACAGATGAGTTTGTACGCAATGGAGAGTTTAATGAGGGATTTAAATACTGGAATTTAAAGAATGGAGTGCTAGGCCGGTGGATAATTGACGTTTATCCATCAAATAACAACGCTTCGGTTTATTACATTCGATCTCTGCCGTCCAAAATGGAGGATAAAGCTAGGCTTTCTCAAGACATATCCGTTGATGTGAGTCCTCTGTATGCTGAATTAAGTTTTAAATACAGAATAACTTGGGATTGGCCATGGTGGTTCAGTCCTAAAGGATTCATTGAAGTTTGGCTATTAAATCAGACTTCAAGTACTAGGATTTTTGGTCCTCGAGAACTCAGCTCTTCCTGGACTTCTCCAACAATATCCGATTTAAAGATTTCACGTGGCAAATATACGTTGGAGTTTCGAGTTTACGTTCGTAACCCTAGTCGTTGGTTTTTAATTCGGAATTGTAAGATATGGATCGATAAAGTATCTTTAGTTATTAGGTATCAGGAAGATTTAGAGGGGTATAGTAGCGTGATATATGGCATAAAAACAGAGCTTAACCTTAATTTACCAGAATGTTATAATTTTTCATATAAATTACTTACCAAAACTTCGAGATCTCTTATCTTTGAAGTATATACTTTTGATTTTAAGAACAATATCTGGAAATTAGAAAGCAAGTTCATTACCCCCTCAGATGATTGGTTTAATTTGACTCTCAGCTCTCCTAGGATAATTATATACTCTGAGTCGCAATATTCTTTTGAAATATCCTTTGATTACCTATATGTAGAAACGGTAGAGTTGAATCCCAGCGAATTTATACTGTATATAAAAAACACCGGGAATGTAGAGGCAGATATAGTCGCTTGCTGGGTAAAAAACGAGACTATGAAAGCGATTCGCTACGAAATTAAACAGACTTTATTACCTGGAGATATACTGGAAGTGGATATTCCGATTACGCTTACTAGAGGATCTACATATAAAATTAGGGTAATCACTAGAAACCAGGTTTTTAGGTTTAATTTTACACCATAATATTAGCATTTAAGTTAACTTCTTTTAATGAGGAAGAGAGATTTAATCTATTGATATAGAGTCCTTTGGTATTGCACTTGATAGAAGTCTATTAGCTATGTATATCGGCGCATTGGCTCTTAAGGCTATGGCTATCGAGTCTGAGGGGCGGGCATCTACATAGACGTATCTATCCGATTCCTTTAAGACTATAGTTGCCGTGAATATATTGTTTATTAAAGCATCTATAGTTATCCTTTCGATTACGACTCCGAGGGCGCCGAGTATTGAGACTATCAGATCGTGAGTCATGGGTCTTTCTGGCACGTAGCCCTCGAGCGCTGCTTGAATAGCCGACGCTTCGGCAACTCCGATCATTATGGGGAGAATATAGCCGTTCCAATCTTCACCTTCTAGAAGAACTACATAGCTTTTTCTAGGCGCTGGCACTTCGTACACGCCTAATACGTCGGCTCTGGAATACTCCTTCTTGTTAATTTCCATGAGTATCGTAATGATAATATAGTGCTCCTTAGTAAATCTTCCGTCGAGGGGGCTGTTTTGAAGATAGATACCAAGTGTATAATATGCCTATTAGGGGTCAGAGAGTCGGAGCTAGAGAGGATTTCCGGAGATTCAGAGCTCAGGTTAAAGTATATGGTTGAAATAATGGATTGCTATTCCGAGCTTTTGAAAAGAGGAGTTAAAACCCCCGCCGAGGCGAGCACCGAACTATTCAGGTGCTTAAAAGGAATAACCGGTGTGGAGGATCCGCGTAGGCATGAGAAGAAAGTCGCCAATACCGTCGCCTTGAAAGTATATAGGGATTTAAAGAAGAAGCTTGCAGAGCTAAATGAGAAATCCAGGCTTAAACTGGCGGTTAGAGCTTCTTTAGTCGGAAATGCTATAGACTTGGGGGTTGCGGGCTATAGTTTCAACCTTGAATCAATCTACAGCGAGATACTCTCTCTTAAACTGGCAGTAGACGACAGCTGGATTTTTGAGCAAATAGAAGGACTCGAGGTAGTCTTCCTGCTAGATAACTGCGGAGAAGCTGTGCTAGACAGGCTTTTAGCCGAAGAATTGGAGAAGAGGGGGGCCAGAACCACTGCTATTGTAAAGGGAGGAAGCTTTCAGAACGACATAACCATAAAGGAGTCAGATATGGCTGGCTTGAACGAGTCATTCAGTAGAGTCATAAGTACGGGCACGGACGGCGCTAGCGTGTTTCTGGACGAGATATCTGAAGAATGTAAATCCGCCATCTTCGAAGCCGATTTGATAGTTTCCAAGGGCATGGCACACTTCGAGTACTTAGATGAGATAAGGGATAGAATTAGAAAGAAGATAGTCTTTATGCTTAGGGCTAAATGTACGCCCGTAGCTGAAGCCTTAAAAGTCCCACTTAAATCCTATGTAGTGAAGCTGATTTAAAAGAAGAATCTACGCCACTTATCTCTTTCATCACTGTGTTCTCTGAAAACTCTGCCATCAACCTTTATAGAGACTAAATACCCTTTGTTCCGAGCTATTACCTTAACCATGTGCAGCGAATCTCTGAGCAGCATAACGGGATACTTGTCCACTAGCTCTGCAAGCTTCTTTTTATCCCTCATGTGTTTAAAATACTTGAATAACTCTCCTTTAATTATGCTTTCTGCTATAGCATTGGTTAAGCAGTATTCACCAATTCTTATTAAAGACCCTATGACCAAGTCTAAGAGCTCCTCTTTTACCTTTAAATTCATCCATAAGTCCAAAGTTTCACTTTCAATTTCTTTTTTCGTCTTGAACTCCTGTTCGTCCTTAAAGACTACCTTAACCCTCTGCCTCCATTTTATAAGCCAAGCTTCAAGCCATTCCTCTAACTCTTTCTTAAACTTCTCGGGATATTCGAGTCTCGACTTGATCTCCCGGTATATGAAGTAGCCGGCATTTTCTACTCCAAGCAAGTCTAGCTTTACTTTAAGATAGTTTTTGTAGTCCTCTACGGCTATAGACGTCATTATGTTTTTCTCGGCTTTGCTAATGTCCGGTACTTTCTTCTCTAACAGTTTTTCTATCATCTTTTTGAGCGCGTAGTCCTCGACTCGTAGTAGCATCCATTCCATTTGAATCTATCCATATTCTAACGTTTACTCAGTTATTAAAATTATTTGGACCCTCCACATTTTGAAGATAGATACCTTTTTAAGCTACGTACTGGAGTTGTTTAGTAGATGATGAAGCGATGGTCTCTGGATTGGTGACGAGTCTTTTCGCATCTGATTACTCTACGTATTTCTCGAGTATCTTGAAAGCTTTCTCCACGACCTCTACAGCATCTCGGCCTATTATATAGACAACTGGCTCTACGCCCACGCCGCCAAGGTCTATTATAGCGTCAGGGACTCCGGATAGCTCGGAGAGAATTCGAGAAAATTTTCTGAGGTATTCCGCTCTTTCCTTACATCCGTGGAACTGAGCATACGTAAAGCCGAGCTCGCGTATAATACTTCCTATCTTCTCGTCGTACCTTATACATATCATGGACCTCTGCTCTCTATCTACCTCCACAATTTTCAGAAGAAGAGAGGCCATAAATTTAGAAGCGTTAAACTCCGGCGGCGCTACGGCAAAGGGCTTTCCCCTGTATACTGTTATTCTTCCGGGAATTCCAGCGATGTCGGCTGTGCTCTTGGCATCAGGCAGAGCCATCACTATATTAGTTCTGACCTCGGGTATTAACCGGGAAAACTTAGGCTCAGATTCTAACATGTAAACGGCCATTCGCAAACTATCCAGAATTTTGGCTCTTTCATCTGCGACTTTCCTGCTTTCGACAGCTATGCGGAAGCAGGCTTTACAGTCTTTAAGCTCTGCAATAAAGCTTCTATGTAGCTGGCATAGATTCCCGCCGAGCCTCATCTCCAGACATTTACTACAAATTATCTCGATGGCTTCTTGATAGCTAAGATTCCTCTCCAGTATCCTCCTAGTCAAAGTCTCGGCCACGGAGTCCAAAAGTTCCGAATCTATGTTAGATGTTTTTAAAAGCCTAGAATATTTAGCCGCAGCCGTAGGCGATATAGCTAGAGTTTTAGCAGCTTCGGTTATACTCCACTGGTATTTCTCCACCAAATTTCTGACTATCCTAGCCCTTAACTGGGGGAGGTAGTACTTTATCACGTACTCGCACGCGGGCCTCAATACAAATCACCTGCCTCCGCACGCGGGGCATCGGGGGTTTCGCCTCACCCTAATTCTTTCTATATTTTGTATTCTCCCGTCGTAGAATAATAGTGTGCCGATTAGAGGCTTCCCATAGCCTGTTAAAAGCTTTAGAGCCTCTACCACTTGGATCATCGCTATTAGAGCTACTACCGCCCCTATTACGGGTATATTTTCTTCTTCTTTAGGTGATCGTGGGAAAAGACAGCGCAGGCAGGGGCCGTCGCCTGGCTTTACTACAAAAACTTGTCCTTGAAATTCCTTGACGCCCGCGTGAATAAAGGGAATCCCCGATCTAATACATTCATCATTTAATATGAAACGTGTCTTCCAGTTGTCTAAAGCATCTAAGATCAGAGTCGAGCCTTCTACTACCTTGCGAGCATTATCCTCATTGACCTCGATATTCAAAACTTCTACTTTAACCTCCGGATTTAACTTCTCCAGCTTTTCTAAAGCTGATCGCGTCTTCTCTCTCCCTACATCGGGCGTCCAGTGCAGAACTTGCCTGTTTAAGTTACTGAGCTCGACTCTCTCCTTGTCTACAAGCCTTAAAGTGCCTACTCCTACGGCGGCTAGGTATAAAGCAGAGGCACTGCCCAAGCCTCCCAGGCCGACTATGGTAACCCTACTCCTCTTTAATTTCTCTTGGGCTTCAACGCCAAAAATCCTCAACTGCCTATCATAACGTTCCAACTCTTTTTTCGAAAGATAGCCCATATTAACAAAATATTACTAACGAGATAAAATTTATTATGTCTAAATCAGAACCCCACTTTCCGGAGACGGAGGCGGTAGCTTCTTTAAGTCGTGGACTACGTAGTATGCTAACAGGATGTATATAAAGGGTAACGCTAAAATGCTTACTACACCAACTAACCACGAGATCAGAAAAGCCACTATAATCCCTACAACCACTTCTATCCTAACCGAGAGGGATTTTATAAGAGCATTAGCCGATTCTTTCAGCGAGTCAACCGCTCCAAAGCCCATCATGACAAATATGGGCGATGCTAGGAATAGCATACTTAACACAGCGGCCGCTAAGATTGCTATTAGAAGTAATATTATCCCTAGAGGGGGGCATAAGAGGAGAAGAGCTACTCCGGGTATAAAGGGGGCGGCTATGATTAGGAAATTTAAGATGTCGAGAGCCACGAGGCTTAAGAATCTGTTTTTAGCAGCTTCGAAACTCTTACCTAAATTAGTGTAGCCCTTAGTTACGGCGTCCAGGCTCATATCGGCCATCATTCCCTTAGCGAGAGCATAAGCAGCTATCAGAAGCAAGCCGATTACTGCAATAACTACCAGAAATATCAACGTTACTGAGGCAACGGCTAGACTTGAAAGAGAAGTTATTTTTTGAATATCTTCGATCGGATTAGAGAGATCACGTAGTTTAGAGATAAACGTGGCGAAGCCGAATATCGAAAAGTATCCTAAAATGTAGAGCACGAAAGCTATCAGGCTCGTTATACCGACTATGATTACGTTAGGGACTACTATCATTAAATTTTTTAGAAATATATCCAATACAGTTTCTAAGTATCCTTTTCCGTTTGTCATGTCAATAGTGTTTGTGAATACAGATAATTTAAATTTCTCCCTGCGGAAAATTTATGTCTCGCAGTGTCATATTATTTATCGCCCGCGACAGCCGCTAGACAGACCCCCTGGGTCGGGATGAAAGCGGCTGCCGCATAGTAAAAAATAAAGAAAAGGCTTATTCTTTTAATACAAAAACCTGGGTGGTTTCATGCCTAAAACTATCGTGTTCAAGATTGGCGGTTCTGCGTTAACTGACAAAACCCTACGCGAGGTAAATATAAGAACTGGACTTATAGAGAGATTGGCTAATGAAATACGGGAGTTGATAGACGAGGGCTACAGGTTCGTAATTCTGCATGGCGTGGGTAGCGCAGGTCATGTCCCCGTTAAGGAATACGAACTTTATAAAGGGTTTTTCAGTAAGAAACAGCTCATAGGCTACGCTATAGCTCAAAATAGAGTAAATAAGGTTAGACAAGCAGTTCTCGATGCTCTAGAACGGAACGGAGTACCCGGGATAATGTTCTTCCCTTCTTCGTTCGTAATATCCGATAAAGGCAGGATTGTGAAGATGTACTACGAGCCTATGGTTAAGATAGTGGAGACTGGAATAGTCCCGGTTTTATCTGGGGATATGGTCGCTGATTTAACTATGAAGCTTTCTGTTTGCTCAGGCGATCAACAGGCGTTTAGAATGGCCGAGATTTTCAACGCTGATTTGATAGTTTTCGGCGTTGATGTAGATGGAGTTTTTGACTCAGATCCTAAAAGGGAGAAGGCTAATCTTTTAAAAAGGTTGACTTTAAGAGAGATAGAAGAAATTATAGGGCGTGTCGGTGGCGCCGCCGGAATAGACGTGAGCGGGGGGATGAAAGGTAAACTCTTAGAAGCCTTAGCTAATAAATGGTTCTTCGAGAAGGGAGGCGAAGTTTGGATACTAAACGTTATGAAGGACAAAATGCTCACTCGAGCACTGAAAGGCGAAACGGACGAATTCACTAGGATAACCGGGTAAAACTAAAATACACGAAACACGAGATATACACCACCATCTCTCTGGTGGTCATATTGAAAGCGCTTATACAACCCGTTATACTGTGGAATTTCTTCGCCGGCACGGTGCTACCCGCGGTCTACATTTTCTCCATAATAGGGCTTATGAACAAGCTCGTCACTAAAGGCTTCCCCCAGGATCTCTCTAGGAAGATAATACACACGGCGGCGGGAAGTTGGATATGGTGTTGGCCTTTGCTAGACAATTCGGATTGGAGCTACGTGCTTAATATTTCCATAGCCGCTCTTTGGACGGTGCTCTTCCTAGTAAAGGGGTTAACGGCTAGCCCGGATGACCCTGCCGTTAAAACAATGACGAGAACTGGTAATCCGAAAGAGCTATTGCTTGGGCCTCTCTTCTTCACATTCTCAATGGAGTTCATAGGCATATTCTACTTTATGAAAGAAGCAGGAGTAGTGACTATGGGCTACTTAGGTTGGGGGGACGGTTTATCGGCATGGATAGGCTCTAGATACGGCAAGCATAAATATAAGCTCCTGGGTAGAGAGAAAAGCATTGAAGGCTCCCTCACCGTCTTCTTAGCCGGTTTCGTCGGCAGTTTCCTGCTCTACTTACTAGTGTTCTACACTCTGCCAGGATTAGACGTCATAGTAAAGATGTTAATTCTAGGGGTTATAGCTACCGTGGTGGAGGCTTTTAGCCCCTCCGACGTTGATAATTTGTTAATTCCAGCTGCTTTAATCGCGAGCTGGCACCTATTAGGTTTTTAAACTTCTATTTTTTTATTTAACTCGCTTATGGCGGTATACCTGCTCTCTATCAAGCCCTGGTTCGCCAAGCAGATATACGAAGGTATTAAAAAATACGAACTAAGAAGGAAAGTAGGGGTTATAGAACCTCATTCTGACGTAATAATCTACGAATCGGCCCCAGTAAAGGCCGTAACTGGTGTTATGAAAGTAGGTGAAGTCAGAGTTTTACCTCCTGAAAAAGTTGAGCTCATGGTCCTCTCCGGGGAGCTAAAAGGCTGTGGTGAAGCCGACCTCAAATATGTAAGTGGCGAAAGACCAGTACTGGTTATAGAGGTTATTGAGAGCAAAAAGCTTAGGCGTATATTGACGCTAGAGGATCTTAGAGCTATAATCCCCGGGTTCAAACCACCTCTTAGCTATATTAGGCTAGATTATAGGGAGAAGTACGTTAAACTGGTTGAGAAAGTATTTAGTTTAATCTAATCACTTCCAATGCTATAGTATAGAGATTTAAAAACTCTTTTAAATATCCTCGTGCTCTCGATATTTCGGTGAGTTAATGCTTGACACTGTATGCTTTGACTTGGGAAATACCCTGGTGAGGGAAAAGAAAGAAGACCGAGCTCTGAGAGCTGAAGGGGCTAGAAACCTCTACAGAGAGTTGGCTTTAGGAGAGAAAGGCATAAGCTTTGACCATTTTATTAAGGTGCACGATAAGGCTTGGATTGAAGCCGAGATTTCTCGGCTCAAGTTTAGAGAAGTCAACGTCGTTGAGTTAATGAAGAGAATCCTAGAAAAGCTGGGCATCGAGTACCCAGATATAAGCCGGCTCATTAGAATCTACTTCAGCCCCAAACTGAACTACGTAGAGTTATTCCCCGACGTCTTAGATATTCTACGAGAGTTAAAGAAGAGAGGTTATAAAATGGTTCTAATATCTAACGCCTTTCCTAGCAATAAATATGTCTTTAACCACTTTAAACTTTACAAATTCTTTGACGCTGCTCTCTTCTCCTACGAGGTAGGACTGCGGAAGCCCCATCCAGACATATTTTACAAGGCCTTAGACGAGGTAGGGTCGCTCCCGGAGAGTTCAATTATGATAGGCAACGATCCCTTTACCGACATAACTGGCTCCAAAGTAGTTGGCATGAAATCAGTGTTAATAGTTAGGCGGCGGATTGATAAAAAGAGAGCTGTTGTACCTCCTGACTTTATAATCCCAACCCTACATTACATTCTTGAAATACTGTAAAGTTATTAAATTGGGCTCTAATTTTTATCGTGAGGTATTATGAGTTCGGAGATTAAATGGCATGCCCTTGAGGTAGAGGAGATCATTAAAATTCTGAAAAGCAGCCCTTTGGGTCTGAGCAGGGAAGAAGCCAGGAGAAGACTTGAAAATTACGGCCCTAATGAGTTAAGAAAGGAGAAAGGAAGATCTAGAATTCAAATATTCATCGAGCAATTCAAAAACATCCTCGTCGCTATACTGATACTAGCCGCGGTGCTGTCTATAGTTATAGGAGAAGTTCTAGACTCTGTGGTCATATTAGCCATAGTTATAGCGAGCGCGGCTCTCGGCTTTATACAAGAATATAGGGCTGAAAAAGCGCTCGAAGCATTGAGAAAACTTACAGCGCCTATGGCTACCGTGATGAGGGAGGGAGATGAGGAGGAAATACCTGCTAGGGAAGTAGTCCCAGGCGATATCTTAGTCCTAAATGCGGGCGACAAAATCCCAGCTGATGCCAGAATTATAGAATCGCACAATCTGAAAGTGGATGAAGCCCCGCTAACCGGGGAGTCGGTAACCGTTACCAAGATAGTGGACCCACTCCCGGAAGATACCCCCTTGAGCGATCGCAAAAATATGGTCTACGCGGGGACTATAGTAACTTACGGTAGGGGAAAAGCCATAGTCGTAGCTACAGGGATGAACACTGAACTAGGGAAGATAGCCGCCACCGTACAGGAGACGGAGAAGGAAGAAACCCCCCTAGAGAAGAGAATGGCCGAAATCGGGAGGATACTCGCCATACTCTGCTTATCCGTCGCCGGCTTCGTAGCGGCTGTGGGCTTCTTTATCTGGCGCTATAGTCTGCTAGAGATGACTATGTGGGCCGTCAGCCTAGCCGTGGCCGCTGTGCCGGAGGCTTTGCCTGCTGTAGTCACGGGGGCTTTAGCCGTAGGTATGTACCGTATGGCCAAAAGAAACGCTATCGTGAAGCGGCTACCAGCCGTAGAGACCCTGGGCAGTACAACTATTATATGTTCCGACAAAACTGGAACCATGACTAAGGGCGAAATGACTGTACGCAAGATCTACGTTAATGGCAAGCTTATAGACGTTACCGGCTCCGGTTACGAGCCTAAGGGCGAGTTCATCTTAGATGGAGAAACTTTAGATGGCATCAATGAGGAGCTTAAACTACTTCTCCTAGCCTCTGCCCTTTGTAACGACGCAAGGCTCATAAAAAAGGAGGATAGGTGGACTATTAGGGGGGACCCTACCGAGGGGGCTTTGATAGTCGTCGCTGCTAAAGCCGGTATTAGTGATAACGAGCTTGGAAGGTATCCTCGAATAAACGAAGTGCCATTTTCCTCCGAGAGGAAACGAATGACTACTGTTCACGATACGCCAGATTTAAAGACTTTGGCGTTTATGAAAGGAGCCCCCGAGGTTGTTTTAAACCTATGTGATAAGATAAGAGCTAACAGCGAGATTAGAGCTTTAACAGATAGCGAACGCAAGAAAATACTGTCTATAAATGACAAATTAGCGGCTAACGGCTTAAGAAATCTAGCGATCGCCTATAAGGAGGTCAGTAGGGGGGAAGTCGGCGAATTCATAGATGAAGAATTTGAGAAAGGTTTTATCTTCCTAGGCTTAGTTGGTATGATAGATCCTCCACGCCCAGAAGTAAAAGATGCTATAAACTTGTGCAAACAAGCCGGAATAAAAACCGTTATGATAACTGGGGACCATAAATTGACCGCCGTTACCATCGCTAAAGAGTTAGGAATGTTTGAAAAGGGAGGTCTAGTACTTACCGGCGCCGACCTAGATAAAATGAGCGATGAAGAGCTAGAGGAGATAGTTGAGAACGTCGTAGTCTATGCCAGGGTTTCTCCAGAACATAAAATGAAAATAGTTAGAGCCTTGAAGAAGAAAGGGCACATAGTGGCTATGACCGGTGATGGAGTTAACGACGCGCCGGCGTTAAAGTCCGCAGATATAGGAGTGGCGATGGGGATTACAGGGACTGAAGTAGCTAAAGAAGCTGCTGACATGATCTTAGCAGACGATAACTTCGCTACTATCGTAGCTGCGGTGGAACAGGGTAGAGAGATTTACGAGAACATTAAAAAGTACCTAGTGTACCTGTTAAGGTGTAATATCGCGGAGATACTCATACCTCTCTTCGCCTCCCTCATAGCCCTACCGCTGCCATTTACAGCTATTCAATATCTATGGATTAACTTGACCACAGACGGGCTACCGGCTCTGGCCTTAGGAATAGACCCAGCGGATCCCGATATAATGAAAAGGCCTCCTCGAGACCCTCGGGAAAGCGTTTTCACGAAGAGAGATACACTGCTCTTCCTTGTTTTAACTCCTCTTCTAATGACCGCGATGTTGCTCGGCAGTTTCTACTTAAGCCTGCACGTTTTAGGAGAAGATTTAATCTTAGCTAGGACACAGATATTTACCTCGATGATCTTAATGGAATTATTGATGGCTTTGTCCTGTAGATCTCTTAAGTATCCAGTATGGAAGGTAGGGATGTTTAAGAACAAATACTTAATACTGGCAATTCTTGCCTCCGTGTTAATGCAGTTACTCATACTATACGTCCCCTTTCTACACCTCGCCTTCGACGTTACTTACCCATCTCTAACAGATTGGGCTATTGCCGCCGCGCTATCCATCGTGCTCTTCCTTCTCGTGGAATTCCTAAAAATTATCGCGAAATAGCTTTCCATTTCTTCATTCCGCAAACTTATTATTCCGCGCTAACAAGATCTTATAGGCGAGAATTGATAACCGCTACTTTTCTGATAGTCTTAGTTTTTAGGATAGAAGTGCTCGTTAAGTAGGTTTGTAAAGTTCAGCAGTCAAGTCTAGAGTCGCTTCAGATATATCGACGCTATAATCAACTATCCTTCTCAAACTGTCGATGATTAACCTCAGCGGAAAGTACGCTTTGGCGCTCATTTCGAAGTTCATCATATGGTCGACAATTACCTTCTCGTAGCCTATTAAACTTTCAGTAGCTGTATCCATTATATTATGGGCTTCGCCTCTATTTCTTGTTAAGAAAGCATTTACGGAGTCTTGAAAAATTTTGTTGATAGAGCTACCGTACTCGTATACAGTTCTACACAGATCTTCCTTAAGAATTACATCCATTTGGGATAGCTCTAGGAGATTCATTGCAATGCGTTGAGCGTGATCCGCTACCCGCTCAATACTCTTCGCTACGATGCCGTACTGGAGCGTCTCTTCCACGCCCTTCAAGCCTATTTCCTCTAATCTTAGATAGCCCTTTATCGTCGCATTTAACTGTCTCAAAATGTAGAGATAGAGCTTGTCAGCTATATCGTCTCTATCTATAATATCTCGTATCACTTCTCTGTCCAGTTTCCTCAATTCCCGAAGGGAATCTGAGAGCATACCTGAGGCCACATACATCATACGCTGGATTATTGTGTTCACGGTTAACTCCTCTACGTTTACTAAAACCTGTAGAATCATTTTATTGCTGGATTCCTCTAGAACTTCAACACCTATAAGCTTCCTCGATATAGCGGATTTCAAGTATTTTCTCTGTTTATAATCACCATCGCGGAAATTTAACACTATAACTTTATAGCCGGCTAGGTAGCGGGACATAAGCTCTCTAACTAAGGCTCCTTTAGACATATCCTTTCCAACTTCAATTATAGTTTCTCTCCGCTTCAAAGAGATCACATTTTTAGGCATCACACGTAGGGAATTATCGGATTCGACATGGAGATAAACAAAATCTCCGGGATTTATACCCGCTTTTCTAGTCCATTCCTTCGGTAGCGATATTATTAGCGTGGAACCGCCCATTAACTGTACTTTCCTAATTAACTCTTTATTCCTCATGTTCTCAACATATCTACTGATTAATGTCTATAAATTTATTTTGAAATATATAAAACATGTTTACAACTATTCTTAATTATCACGTAGGAAGTTTGTATTTAGAATTATAAAAAATTTATAAAAAGGAGGGGGCCGAAGAATAAGCTACATCTTCGGGGTATAGTATCTTAATTAAAACTTTTCTTCCATCTTTATAAATTAGTATTGGATTGCCCCTTGAGTCTATTGTTATATCGGGTATTCCGACTCCAGGAGGGTTAAATACCTTATCTACATCTTCTTTCAGCTCGGGCTTTATATTCTCTAGATATTCCTCCCCCTTTCTGGTGATTTTATAAGCCGTTATATATCTATACTTACTGGTGGCGAGGCGTAACTTATTGATAAACCCTTCTTTACGTAATCTGAATATGTCAGCCTCCGCTTCCATGCTTATATTAGCTATCCTAAGCACGCCGTACCACATAACAGTAACTGGGGTATAGTCATAATCTTTGAATACCTTCTCGACTATACCTTGGTATACGAGAGCCCAAAGAGCATAGTTTTTAATCCATTTCTCGAGCTCGCCTTCACTCCGAGTGTATAAACCTATTAAGTAAAGAAGTTTTTGGCAATCCTGAGTTAAGCTCATTTTCTCCCCCCTCCAGAAACTTGTAGCAATAAGCCTAAAGCTATTGGAAGCACCGTGGCTATAGAGGAAACTATTGTGGATTCTACGGGCTCCATAAACCAGGGAGCTATGGCGACGGCTAGTTGCCCTAGCCCAAAAGATCCGAATATTATGGAAAGCCAGAAAGTTAACGTGTTTAGCCTATCTAAAGCCTCCTCTATGTGGGTATTTATTACCATCAGCAATCCATCTATCTCCCTCTCTATGGATTCGAATAAGCTCCCTATAGTTTTACACCTATTTCTAATTGCACGGAAAATCTTGCTAAAGCCTAGACTATTCAGCTCTATACTCTCTATGGTTTTGCTCTCAGCCTCTATTCTATCCAGCGAGTAAGTTATGGTTCCCATTATGCTCTTTAACAATGTGAAATCTGAAAGTATGCTCACTAACTGTACGCGTACCTTTTTCAACTCCTTTACATCGCCCCTTAAGACTACTTTCCTTGCATCTCCCAACTTTTCCCAAACCATCCATAAATAAACTAGCAGGTCTTCGAGAAACATCTCCAATGCCTTCACCGACGCATAGAGAGAAAGTAATTTCGAATCCTCTGTCTTTCCCAGTATAAGCATACCGTAGCTTCCGTTAATCAAACATAAGCCGTTTTCTCTAGCATACGATGTTATAGGTCCTACTATCTGCTTAACTTCATTAATAAATGGTTCTTTCAACAGGGTATTCAGTATCTCCTCTTTGTCTATTTCTCTTCCTGAAATTAGGGCTTTTTCGGATATTACGACTGTATATTTCCTCCTCTCGAAGCCCTCCTCTTTGTAGCCAGGGTATATAATGTTTAAGACCCTCCTCTGATATAGGCTTAAAATACTGCTCATAAGTCTAGAAGTATCTTCTATCACGTCGAAGATTATCCTAGCCAGCTTATCTAAACTTACGTTAGGCTCCTCGTCTACGTGTTGTATTTGTAAGCCGTAAATAACACTTCCATAATCTCTTATCTCAATACCGATTCTCTCGACCTGCTCTGCAACCTCTGGGTAACCAATAAAAGCTTCGAGTTTGAGTACTCGGTTAAACTCGTAATCTACGACTGAGACCGTGCTAGCTACGGGCGGTTTAACGAAAACAGGCTTTTCTGGGAAACTATCCACTTCATCCGTTAATAGTATTCCCTTTTCCCTATTTTTAGCCTCGAGCTCCTCAGCTATCTCCTCGAATATATTGGGGTCAAAAGGTATCCACTCGAATATGTAAAAACGCGGCTTGTAAAGCCACACGAGTTGCTGAAGTTCATCCCTTAAACTCAAATTACTCACCTAAACATAAGAATATTTAGAAAATATATTTTAAATTTCTCACCGACAATTCTATTACATAAAAAGTACAAACTAGAGGTAGAATTAGAGAATGTGCAAAAATAAGATCTGGGAAAGGTTACAAAACCGATTAAAGTTAAAGAAGAAAACGAAAACATCGAGTGCAATATGGAAATGAAACTGCTCCAGTAAAGACCCTAATAACCCGGTTTTCCTCGGCGGAGATTAAAACGTTTTTCGCACATAAAGCTAATGGCATAATTATTAGACCTAACTTGTAATAATGCGCAATGATTAGTGAAACATGATTTTATTTTCAAGGGAAAAGTCCGCCTATAGAGGCGGGCAAATCGTAATCACCAAGGCACTGATATATTTTTGATTTCTTCCACCTCGATTTCCATGCTCCAATCTTTAACGTACTCTGGTAGAAAATTTAGATACTTAACGTAGCGCTCATCCCCAAGTACAAATACCGCCTTATCATCCGGTGACCTTAAAGCTCGACCCAAAGCTTGAGCCGCTCTCTTAAATGCCGGAATGATGTAGCTGTAGAGCCTGCCTTTTTCCTTTCCATAGAGCTTTCTGTAATAGTTTATATAGAGTCGAGTTTTAGTGGTGGGTTTCTCGAATGGTATCCCAACGAGGAATACTGCTTGAAGCTCTTCGCCCGGGAAATCCGCGCCTTCGGCGAATCTGCCGCCCATAGGGGCTAGGAGCGTAGCCTTCCTAGCTTCCTTAAAGGATTCTAAAATATGCCTCGCCTTTAATCCAGTCATCCTTTTCTCCTCTTCAAATAGGGAATATCCTAGTTTCTCAATTTCCTCTTTTAAACCTGCTTGGATAAGCTTTTTCTGAACTCTATAGCTTGCCGTAAAAACCGCTGTGTTTACGTTTACTATTTTTAAGAAATCCCGTATGGCTTTGACGTATCTACTGGCCATATCTCCGCTTAGCTCTTCTCCTCTAGTGCTAACGCCCTTTAAGATGTATATTTTAACGTTTTCTCGATTATATATGGGAGGGACTTTTATTGTGTAATAATCGCCTAACCCGATGACCTCTGCGAAAGCTTCGATAGGTTCTAAGGTTCCGGAGCAGAATATACATCGCCTAAATATACGCCATCGAGAAGCCAGTATTTCGGCCGAACGCATATCCCAAATGTTTAGGCGTAAATTATCCCTCTCCCTCTCCGCGATAAACGCTATACCCTCTAAACCTTCAAGCTCTAAAGCTTTATTCCAGAAACTCGCTAGATGATAAAGCGAAGACCTAGGCCTCTTACCCTCCTCCAGCATTTTTCTCCGGATAAATTCGCCAAGAGATTTTGCTCTCTCTAGTAAGCTATACTCTGACTCATTGATGAATTCCGAGGGCGTAAAAGCTATATCCTCATCCTCGGCTAGGGCTTTAAAGAGTTTATCCATTTTATCCCTTATCCCGGAGATGAAATCGGCTATTTTAGGCGCTCCCCACTCCTCCGCCTCCTTTATAGCTCTTTTTGCCGTTCCGAGCGTTATCTGATCCGAGTTTAGCTCTATGTTTTGAAGATTATGGGCTTCATCAACGACTAGTATAACCCGATTATACGGCACTAGCCTGCGTATGCTCCATTCGAGCCTAGAGTCTACAACGTAGTTATAGCTTAGAGAAACCACATCGGCTATCTCCAAGAGCGCCCTCTGGGCGTAATAGGGGCAAATTCTCTCTTTCTCCGAAATTTCGTAAATATCAGAGTAAAGAAGAGGACTCTTCTCTATGAAAAGAGAAAAATCAAATCCTTCTAGGAAATTGGCATAGAATGGACACTCTCTACGTTTCTGGTTACAGAGGTAGGAGACTTCAGAGTAGTCTAGCTCTCCATACTTTTTAGATAGTAGGCACATATCTTTCTTCCCCCTATACGATAAAGCGGTAATCTCTAAGCCTGTTTTCTCGACTATCACCTTTAACTCTTCAATGGGTCTGTCGGTTTCATTGCCAGTTCTAACAGCCCATATAATCCTTAACCCCCTCTTGACAAGAGGCAGTAGAGCAGCAAGTATAACTGGCGTCTTACCGAAGCCTGTAGGCGCGTGCAGGCAGACCGAACCCACTCTAACATATCTGGCCAGTTCCCTTAAGACCTCCATTTGAAAAGGCCTAGGCTTATAGGGGAAGTACCTAAATCTCGGCATCCGGCAGGCAACCCTATTTTATGCAACTGGCGCCGCTATAAATCTATACACGTCTAAGCTGGTGTTTTCATTAACAAAAAATGTTAAACGATGATTTAAAATAAATTATTAAGCGTAAATTTAATAATAAAGTGTGTAAAATATCACATGGTGGAAACTTGCCCGCCAAGAGAAAAATAACTTGGATGCACATAGTCTCATTCTCCTTCGCTACAGCGATCTCCTACGTGCTTGGAGTACTGTCCAGCTTGATAGCCCCCGTGCTGGGAGCGCCCGGAGTATCTGCTCTCTACGTAGCTGCTGCCGTTTACGTCCCCCTAGGCGTGTGGATGGGCATGTGGGGGGCTCTGGCCGGCTATTTCAGCTGTTTTCTATTAGGCCTATATCCAAGCGGCTACTCCGTAATACAATCTCTAGTGTGGGCTTTCGCCGATTTCATAGAGGCGCTTATACCGGCTATGGCCTTTCGATTGTTAAAGATAGATCCAGACTTCTCCGTTAAAAGGCCTAAGTACGCAAAGCTATTACCGTTACTCGTCGTCTCAGGTACTGTCCTGATAATCTTAGGGATAACGGTTCAAGTTCTCTGGGGCGCTACCCTCGGAGAGCCCTTCGTGACCTTCTATGTGTACTCGGTTTATATAGGGACTGTATTAGCGGTTTTAGGAATACTCATGGGAATGCTAGTTGGAGATCCTAAAACCTGGGGGATTTACGCGGTCTCCGGCATTATACTCGCGTCTGTATTCTCGGGCTTGTGGGGCGCCGGGACTTTGACTATCGTAAACTTCCCGCCGCCATTGCCCAGA
>Ga0190366_1000038_pt1 | contig 24395 bp, 20 predicted proteins | sample 487218910_MG_FD_169990 | JGI IMG/M metagenome (GOLD analysis project Ga0190366, IMG submission 169990) | Hydrothermal vent microbial mat bacterial communities from Southern Trench, Guaymas Basin, Mexico - 4872-18-9-10_MG | ecosystem: Environmental > Aquatic > Marine > Hydrothermal vents >...
AAGAATTACTCCAGACCTCTTTGCTGGAAAAGATATTAATAAGATCTTAGGCTTAGAGGTTAGAGAAGGTAGAGAGAAGGTCAAACTTTCAGAGATATTCGATGTTGAGGGGCCATCTACCGCACCTAACGATGTAAATATGATAGAGATACATATAGCTGGTGAAGATACATATAAAACGAGGTTCTTAGGTTTTAAGATGAGTGGAGGAACAATTATTGTTGAAGGTGATACAGGCCCATTAACTGGATATAAGATGAAGAATGGAACAATTATTGTTAGGGGTAATGCAAGAAGTTGGCTTGGTGCAAAAATGCAAAATGGAACAATAGAGGTATTTGGTAACGCAGGAGACTTTGTTGGAGCTAAGTTAATGGGTGAAGCACTAGGTAGTGGTATGAAGAAGGGAATGATAATTATTCATGGAAATGCTGGTTCAAACGTTGGTGCTGGAAAGGCTGGTGGTTCGATAATTATAGAGGGAGATGCTGGTAACTGTGTAGGTGCATATATGACAGGAGGCTCTATATTAGTAATGGGTAACTGCGGTAAATTCGCTGGACTAAGAATAACTAGAGGAAGAGTAGTTGTCGGAGGGAAGATAGATGGAATCTTACCAAGCTTCTACGTAGACTCGATAATTCCATCTACAAAGGTTAAGGGCTATAAATTTGAGAAACCATTCGTGGTGTTTATTGGCGACGCTGTAGCTAATGGAATGGGTATGTTACAAGTATCATATGAAGATAATAAGGAGATTCTTGAGTATTATAAGAAACTTTTAGAAGTAGAATTATAAACCCCATAATTTTTTCTAAACTTTAGTTTATAATTATCCTTATTATTTTTCCCTAAACCATTCTATCTCGAGGCTACAGTATATACTCAGCATATATACATTAAGGTCGCATTAGACAAATAGAACTGTTATTCTCAACATTTGGTGTTTAATTATGACTATACATATGAAAAAGTCGAGTATTCTTAGGAAAATGCTTCGTAAACCTGGGATTATAATTATGCCTGGTGCATATGATGCTTTGAGTGCTAAAATAATTGAGATGGTAGGTTTTAAAGCTATTTTACATACTGGTTATGGTACTGCTGCATCTCTTCTCGGTGCACCTGATATAGGTTTAGTTAGTTTTGGAGAGATGGCGAATAGAGTTAGGTCTATAGCTAGAGCTGTAAATATACCGGTGGTAGGTGATGCTGATACTGGATATGGAAATCCGATAAATGCATATAGGACTGTAAAGGAGTATATCTGGGCTGGAGCTGCAGGATTGTTTATTGAGGATCAGGTTTGGCCAAAGAGATGTGGTCATATGTTTGGTAAACAAATAATTTCTAAGGAGGAGATGGTTGGTAAAGTTATGGCTGCGGATGATGCTAGGAGGGAGGAAGATCCAGATTTTGTTATTGGAGCTAGAACAGATGCTATAGCTATTGAGGGTATTGATGGAGCTATTGAAAGAGCGAATGCATATGTAGGGGCTGGAGCAGACTTTATCTTCGTAGAAGCATTTGAGAACGTAGATCAGATGAAGAGAGCAGTAAAGGAGATTAAAGCACCATTGATGCTAAACCTAATCGAAGGTGGAAGAACACCACTTATATCTGTACAGGAAGCAGAAAAATTAGGTTTTAAAATGGTGATATTTCCATTAACAGCACTATATTCAGCAACAAAAGCAATGATAGATACACTTACAATACTTAAGGAGAAGAGATCAGCACAAGACTATCTAGATAAATTAGTTACATTCCCAGAATTCGCGAAAATGATTGGTATAGATAAGTATCGAGAAATGGAAGACAGATACATCCCAGAGGAAATCCTAAAGAAGATGTATAGAGGTGAATCTAGGAAGATGGTGTAGACATTTTCATACCCAATATAATCTTTTTGTAAAAATATTCCTAACTCATTCTCATACTTAACACAATATAATATTAATGAGTAAATGTTTAGTCAGGATGAAGGATATTTTATTCCATACTTGAGACGTTAGGTTTCAATCATTCAGAGTAATCTCTAGTTAAACCTAGAGACACTGTTAGAGACCTCTGTAAGCGTCTAACTTTCAACCTATTTCTTTTAATTTTAGTATGTATAAGTGTTATAAATTTAGTTTATATTTTATTAGAAGTGCATTATCAAATGTAAACCCTTAGATTTTACTATCTAAGGCAATTCCTATTTATTGAGCTTGTAGGAGGTGTAAAAAATTGGTTTCAATGAATAAGTTGACTGTAGACCTAGTTATGGATGCTATTGCTAACAAGGACGTTCTTAAGATTGAGGATAAAAAGGTTGGTGGAGCAATTGTTGTTGATATGGGTGTTAAAGCTCCCGGAAGTATTGAAGCTGGTATTTACTTAGCTAAGATCTGTATGGGTGGTCTTGGAGAGGTATCGATAGTGGATGTAGATTATGGTGATATCGTACTTCCAAGCATTACAGAGTATACTGATCATCCTATTGAAGCATGCTTAGCTTCACAGCTTGCTGGTTGGAAGGTTAGTGTTGGAAAGTACTTTGCTATGGGTAGTGGACCTGCTAGAATACTCGCTAGGAAGCCTAAGAAGCTTTATGAAGAACTTGGTTATACTGAGGATGTCGATGAAGCAGTACTAGCTCTAGAAACTGATAACTTACCTAATGAGGAAGTTGTTAAGTATGTAGCTGAAACAGCGGGTGTAAAGCCTGAAAATCTATACATAGTTGTAGCACCAACAAATAGCATCGCTGGCTCTGTTCAGATAAGCGCTAGAATTGTAGAAACAGCAATACATAAACTTCATACACTAGGATTTGAAGTTAAAGCCATTAAATATGGTTGGGGTAGATGCCCAATAGCACCACTCCACCCAAGCTCATTAATAATGCTTGGTAGAACAAATGACATGCTACTATACGGTGGAGAAGTAACATTAATAGTAGATTATGAAGATGAAGAGAAGTTAAAGGAATCTGTTAAGAATACTCCGTCAACAGCGTCAAAAGACTATGGAGTATCACTAGCAGAGAAAATTAAAGAGATAGGCATGGAGTTCCTATATAAGGTAGATCCAAAGCTATTCGCACCAGCAATACTAACGGTAAATAATATCAAAACAGGAGCAACATTCAAATCTGGGAAGATTAATGTAGAAGTTCTAAAGAAAGCAATACTCTTTACCGAAGTATAACTAAACCCCTCTTTTTATCCTATTTATCTCAATTAATTATTAAAAATAGTTATTATGTAGAGTTTTTGATGAGGAGAAATATTAATAATTAATTAGAGCGATATGTTATGGGGAATTCAGGATCATTTCTCCGTATAGAGGAGAGATACATAGATACACTAGTACTAGTATCTATTTTATTACCTACACTTATTATATATTTCTATGGTATTTGGAGAGGTAATTTAGTAGTAGGTATTGATGCTCCATATTATCTTATGCAAGTTCATAATATACTTCATAATGGATATATGCTTTATCCCGATCCGCCAATAACCTTCTACGTGTTATCTATAATTACATATTTCATTAAAGATGAAATTATAGCATTTGCATTTGGAAACGCACTTTTATCCACTCTTTCAGTCATACCGATATATTTCCTCGTTAAGAAAATAACTAACTCAAGAATACTGGCCGTTGTATCCATACTCTACATTCTATGCTCAGCAAACTACATTAGAATGCTAGGAGATTTCGTAAAGAGTCAATTTAGTATTCTATTTCTAGGCTTATTCCTACTAGAGCTGTATAATAGGGAGAGAAAACAAACCTCCAGAACACTACTGCTAATCCTCCTCATACTATTAACGTTACTAACCCATATCTTATCATTTTGCATGGCTATATTCATACTCTTCTTCTACTTAATTGTAGTATATGGTAGAGGATCAAGCGATAAACCTGCCTTATATACGCTAGTGGTCATAGCTATATTAGCAATAATCGGATTTTTTATGCTACCATTCTACTTTAGTGATTTAACAAGGATCACAGGATTTATCAATAGAATACTTAATGCAAAAACACTGATAGTAACTAGCAATAAAATACTGCCACCCACCATTCAGAACTGTATAATTATATTTGCCTCCTTTATATACATCATTTACTCTCATAAGGAAAAAGATCTTAGTAATATGACTATTTTTATTCCATTAGTACTACTGGTGATCGCATTATCTCTACCGCTAAATACTGGTTGGAACTGGAGACTTCTACAAATTTCAGTTATTCCAGCATCGATAATTATTGGAACTATACTCTCAAGTCTACAGGATAGAACAGCTATACTCATAGTCGGACTTCTTATTCTATCGACTATTGCTATGGGGGGAATTAATCAGTATTATATGCTGAAACCTACAATAACTCAAGCCGAGTATATAGATATAGTTCAAATGCAGAAGTATATTAATAGCTCAGAAATCGTTGTTCTACACGTACATCCAATAAAGCACTACTGGTTTGAATACCTACTTAAAACTAAGATTTACATGAGGCCACCACAAGAAAGCAAGATATTCTATGCAATTGTACCAAAGGATAAAATAATAAAGGGCACAGTAATCTACATAGGCAGAATATACAAGCTAATACAAGTTATTATACAACACTAACCACAATTCATCAAACGTCCCACTTTAAAAAATTTGTTTTACTACGTTAGATTATGGCCTTGTCTACTAGTTCTTCTGTAGTGATCCATAGTGATTCGTCGATTTTTAATCCTTGTTTTATTAGGTTTAGTACTTTATCTTTTTCTTCTGGGAATTTATAGCCTTCGTAGCTTTGGCTAAATAAGTGGATTATTTTGCCGTTGAGTTTGAATGCTGGGTTTATGAAGTGGTCGAAACATACTCTGGACGTTACATTTAGGTTTTCTATTAAGAGCTTGATTTCTATTAGGAGCTCATGTGATGATAGTAGTTTTAGTTTTCCAGTACGCCAATCTTTATACATTGGTGTACCTGGTTTTGGAACAAATCTTCTGAATCTGATATATGTCGGGTTTATAGCGTTTAGTACCTTTGCTGTATTTAGGGCATGTTGCTTCCAAAACTTCCTTCCGCCTAGCCCAGGCATAACATATTCAGTTAACTCTATTCCAGCTTCCATAACCTTCTTGCCAGCTCTAATATGTTCCTCTGCAGTAACACCCTTATTAACATATGTTAGAAGCTCGTTATCACCAGTTTCTAAGCCGATATGTAGCCTTGATAACCCAGCTTTACGGAGAGTTATTAAGTCATCAAGTTTTCTATATGCAGTTGATTTTGACCGAGCATAGGAAGAGATCCTCTCGATGCTTGGAAACTTTTCCTTAAGGTAACTTATAATTTTGACTAAATCATCGGTTTTTACTGTCATGTTATCTGCATCTTGAAGAAAAACTGTTTTCATTTCACTTTTCATCCACATAAGAACATTGCTGAGACAAACGTAGTTTTTAAACTCATTTTGATTAAGTTCGAAGAAGCTTTTACCATAGAGGTAGATTGGGTTTATAATTTCTTCAACCCAGTCTAAACCACCTAATAGCTTACCTAAAGACGATATCAATATAACAATTTTACTAATAACATCTATGTCTCTTGTGACCTCACCAACATTTCTAATTCTAAACTTCTCTCTATTATAGAAGGATCCGTAGCAGAATCTACATCTACTCCATGGACAATTCATCGTAACCCTAATTAATAATGACTTAGATTCACTTGGTGGCCTAATAGGCCCAATCTCAAAACTATATTTCTTCAGCTCTTCAGCTATGGATTCTACGTCACGAACCATAATCCTAAACAATGATGTATTTAATGTTAAAAATAGTTTAGAGCCAGGTAACTATTTTTTATCTCGCTATTCATACTAGCTTTTTTTAACTTTATGGTTGTTTACTGTAAATCTATATTTTTGAGATGAATGCTCTAAGGGGGTTTTTGGATAGGGATATTTTAGAGATTCATGATAATTCTTTTTTCGTAGTTGTCGGTAACGTCCATCCAAGTGGTAGGGTAATTGCATATCCAAAGTATATTAAGGGAAGTGGTGGATTTTGGCTTAAAGAGAATATTAGTTATCAACGTGTATTTAAGTACTATAGCGCTAAGGAAGTTTTTGAAGCCTGCAAAAAATTGTATCCGCATTACCTTGTTTATGATGAAGTTTTTGATGCTATGATGTTTGAGGTACCTTATAGTGATATAAAGAGACATTATAAGCCAGAGGATAGGTTAAGGGAGATAATTAGTAATCCTGGTGATAAACTACTGCAGTTATTATCTGACCTAGTAACGCTATTAACTGAAGTATCAAATATTAAGTGTGATGATATTGGTGTTACAGGTTCGATACTAGCCGGTATTCATAATGTAGAGTATTCTGATATAGACTTGGTGATTTATGGTCTTGAAAATGCTCTTACAATACGCGAATTGTTACGTGAATCACTAGATAATAGGAAATTTGGATTTAGCCGTTTAAGGGGTGAGGTCCTGCTTGAATATGCTAGTAGAATAGCTGAAGCTCATCCACTCTCGATGAGAGAAGCTATCCATATGTACAAAGCTATATTTTGGAATAGAGGATTGTTTAGAGGAAAATTTTTCTCTATACATCCTGTTCCAAAGCCGAATGAAGTAAAAGAAAAGTATGGAGATAAGATGTATAGAGGATTAGGCATTGTCGAGATTACTGCTGATGTAGTTGATAATAGTGAATCATTATTTACACCATCAAAATATAGAATTGAGAACGTGAATATAGTAAATGGTCCTAAAGTTGAAGATATATTTGAAGTTGTCTCATATGAGGGCCTCTATATGGATATCGCTGATATAGGCGATAGGATAAAGGTTCTAGGTAAATTGGAGAAGGTTTATGATAAACGTAAAGGTTCACAATATTTCAGAGTAGTTGTTGGCTCTGTAGAGGCAGAGGGCAAAGATTATATTAGGGTAGTTGAAAAGAAGTAGGAATTATTTCTTTACTAGTGATATTACGTGCTTAACAATTTCTTTAGCTATATTCACTTTAGTTACTATCTGTAGTCCTTTCCATGTAGGCTGGCTATTAACTTCTAGAAGTATATATCCATTTTTGGACTCTATAAAATCGACTCCTGCATACTCACACCCTAAAAGCTTAGCAGCTTTAACAGCTAATTCACTCAATTCTTCGCTTGGTTTTAACGGTTCTGGTCTAGCTCCTCTAGCCACATTAGTTTTCCAAGACCTCGGGTTAACTCTATACATTGCTGCAATAACTCTATCTCCAACTACAAATGCTCTGATGTCCTTACCACCATGGTAAATAAATCTTTGGAAGTAGAGTATATTTCGAAAGTAGGATAGAGATCTTGCAACTCTCCAAATAATATCTCTATCATTAAGCTTCGTTGATCCGAGACCTCTAGATCCAAAAATAGGTTTAATCACAATTTCATTACCTAATTTATCGAGGTTTCTTAGCATTAATAATGAGTTCTCAGAAATTAATGTATCTGGAACTTGAAAGCCACTTCTCATTAATATATGAAGTGTTCTGTATTTATCTACAGCTTTCTCAATACACTCTGGCGGATTAACAACTTTAACACCCAAATCCTCGAGTGAATAGAGCAGTGCTAACCTGAATATTGCTTGGTCAAGACTTGATCTACCAATAGGCCGAACAATAACAGCATCTAGAAAACTAGCAAGGTCATACTCATCTACAAATATTCTCTCAACACCATTAGAGATATGGATAAGAATCTGATTAAATTTAAATGGAAACGGCTCATGGCCCAAACTCTTAATTGCTTTAATAAGCCTTGTAGAAGCCCAGCCATCAACAGATCGAGTTAATACACCAATATTCATGACAGTACTAGCACCAAGTAATAAGATAGAAGAAGATAGATAAAGGTAATTTACTTAATCTTTTAATCATAATTACCTTAATGCATTATAATGCTTTTCACATTGGATATCCAAAAATTTTTAAGGTAATTAATTTAAAGAAGAAAGTATATTATGAAATATTAAGTTTACTAAATTAAGTTATATTATTGTGCTTATTTAAGCTAGAATTAACAATTTTAGGGTTTGCGGTGCTTCCTAAGATTATAGAAAAAAAGAAGGGATAGAGACTTAAAATTAGATTTTACTTTACTTTGTTTTCCTTGTTATAAGTGGTGTAAGTATTGAGCTTATTAGTGTTAATATTGTTATAGCAATTGTAGCTACTATATATGTACCTAATGTTTTATGTTGTTTATTTATTTGAGTTGAGAGATCACTAAGCTTCTGTAGCAATTCATTTTCTAAGTTGTTTATATTTGATGATAATGAGGATATTTGGGATGATAAGCTATTTACTCCAGATTCTATTGATTTACTTATTGACTCTTCCATACTAGCAATTGTATTAAGAACATTTGTGAAATACTCAGATATAAAGTTAGTTAACGTATTGATTTTTTCACTAATTTCTAGGAAGCGTTGAGTTACTGTTAAAGTTTTCGTTGTTGATCCCTCAGCTATTATGAATGGTGCTTCGTAAACTGCATTTATAACTAATGTGTAGATTCCTGGATCAGAAGGAGATGTGAACGTAATTAGGTATTTACCTGTGTCTACACATTTATACTCCAGGTCTGTAAGGCCGGATGGAGTTACCAATGTAATATTTAGTATTGTTACGTTTACTGGCAATCCGTCTAATAGCGTTAGGATATATGCATTAGCTGTCTGATTAGGCTCATAGAATGACCCTAGAGACACTATAACTTCTAGCTTCTTCGTAAATGTAGTGTTAATATATGTTGATAGATACTGCATTAGGATTTCTGTTCCAGTCACCGGATTTAATGGAGATATTATTATGGGATGTGATCCAGGGCTTAAATATGGGAGAGATAATTGCCATTCGACGTATCCATATTCAGTTGGATATATTGTAGCTATATATCTTCCGGCTACATATAGGTTCATAGCATTCAAGTATGGTGATAATATTAGATCAAGACCATGGCCCTCAATAGATACCGCTCCCAGATTCTCTACGGTCATAGGTTTACATACTACACCAGCTGCTGATAAGTAAAATCTAGCTTCAATACCACCAACATTAATCTTAGCTAGTATTAGTCCAGAGGATAATTTATTAAACTCGATAGATACTCTGCCAACTCCATCTTCAATACTAAACTCTTTAGTACATGTTGTATTATATCCCCGTAAATAGCCAGATAGTGGATAGAAGTATACTCTAGTGAAAATGGCTTCACCCTTATCTCCGAGAGCTAAAACACTTAGCTTTCCAATTTGAGAGATCTTATAGAATGAGAAGTTTCCAGTACAGCCATAATAAATGACACTAGCTGGTAGAAGTACGGAATATTCAGATGGTTCGACGCCACTTATAACTGAAGTTGTAAATGGTTCACTAAAAACTGGAAGCATAAGCATCGGATCTCCCAATAATGCGGTTTCAAATATTGTTGCTAACTGTATAGTTCCTATACCTGCTGTCGCTAGATAAAGTATTGAACCAAGTGCGTGAACCTGTCCTAATGGTATCTTTGGTGTAGCCCCCATAAATGAGTTATATGCATTAATGAGCATTGTATGCATCCATGCTGCACCTTTATAGTTTATAGATAATAAACCATTGATTAGCTTTGGTGGCCAAAGTATCTCGGCGGCTATTCTACTTGAGCCTATGTATGCTATTCCACCACCACTAGACATTAGTACGGCTTCTCCGAAGCTTGGAGGTGTAAACCAAAAACTTGGTAAAATTGCTTCATCCCATGCGGCATTCATACATGCTACACTAGTGATTACTGGGATTCTAGAGTTTTGAGGTAATGTTAATAAATCATCAGATGTCGCTAAAACTTCATATTTACTGTATTTATATCCACTTTCACTAATTAGGAGATCTAGTAGCATATTGCCGCTGCCGTGACATATAAGAGTATACCAAATTGCTCCTCCATTACTTAGTGTTTCCTTGACAGTTACGTTATTGTAGTTAAAGCTTGTTCTCATTTGTAATGTAGTGTTAAACATACTTGTATATCCGCTCATTGTAATATTTGATAGCACTGCTTCTCCTAACATGAAGAAGTATCCAAATGGATATCCCCCCGCTAAAACCATATTCCTAGTCCATGATGAATTACTTAGTGTAGCATTATACCAGCTTATTATCTTATCTATAGTCATGTTAACTAGCGTTGGATCACTAAATGGTATTCTGCCAACAACATAGTTAGGTACTAAATCATAGTCCGGACTTGAGTAGAAGAAGTCTGTCGGTATCCAAGAATTCCATGGGTAGTACGGATATAAGTCCATCCATTGATAATAGAAGCTTGGTGGTACACTCGCTGCATCACCAACTATCAAAATACCACCTAAGTATGGATGTAAAGTTTCATTCCTTAGATATGAAATTATCTTTAGTGCTAATTCATAGTTATACGATGTATTTAGCATTTGGTATACGTAATCATAGTCGCTAATGTAAATTGGTGAGTAGAATCCGGGATACATCGTTATATTTTCAGCTGGCGGGAATGTTTTATTTATCCACTCAACACTAACGACTTCTGTAGCAATTCCTAATGTAGAGTTATAAAATAGTGCTAGTTTAGATACACTGTCTATCAAGTCATTAGTGGTTAATATTACATATGATGAACTGCTAGCTGGTGTTTTAGAGCTAATTTTTGGGTAAGCAAGTACGACGCTTGCCTTATCTATAACTATTAACTGTTTATGTACCGGATTATACTGAACTGGGTAGAATCTAATGACTACTATGGTTTCTTGATTGCCATATCCAGTATAATAATCAAGAACTTTTCCAGGGAAATATTTATCTAGAGAATAAATCTTGGGATTTTTCTTAATAACTAGTTCTTTAGCTGATGAGTTAATTAGGTAGAAGAGTGGCTGTGGAACAGGCATTACATCCTTTGTAATACTTGCTATATGGAAAGCTAAATCAGATACTCCAATTATAATTTTACTCTTTGGAATGTATCCAGGTAATTTTAGTAAATATGCTTTATAAGGTAGTGATGGAGAACCAGGTTCACTAATTGTACCATTAGCGCCTGAGATTTCTATTGTTGAATAGTTATTTACATTAAGTATATTAAGATATTTATTCTCTATAAGCCTCTTAGTGGTAATATATCCACTAGGTATATTATTGATATAGTGGACATCAATACCTAAGCTTTTTAATGAATCTACCGGATTAACTACAGTTATAGCGACTCCATGTGGAACTATAAGGATAGAAATTAAGAATACTGTTAGTATAATTGTTAAGGTATGATGTTTTGTGAATAAAATTTTTGACTCTAGTATATCATTTGATTTAGACATAATTATCACCGATAATAGTACTTCATAATATCTAATTGACTAAAGGTTTTAAAATGTAAAGTATTTATAAAAACTAATTTCTAAAAAACCTTTACTTAAGATGGTCTTTGCTAGATAAACAGTACTGTACTTTATTAATAGAGAAAAATATTATGGATATATTTATTTTCAGTATTACTTACTCCCGTTACAAGGTATAGCAGAGATATCTAGATAACAACTTTCCTCAATATAACCGATTTCTAATTTTAGAAATAGATACTGGAAGAAAACTCACTCTCTTTTTATATATGGATCAAATTCTTTATAGTTAGCTATTAATTTGCTTACTTTATCTCTATATACCAGGTATTCATCAATACTATTCAATATTTTCTTTATATGTTCATTTCTACGCTCTTTTGACCATCTACTCTCCTTATATGGTCTCTCTGGGAATTTTATAATTACTTTACCATCCTTAATAAGTAGCTCCCCTACTAAGTCACAATATATACATTTAACTTTACAGTTAGGTAGAATCATTAATGTATCTGCTCCACATAGAGGACAGTTATACTCAGATTTTGTATATCCTTGCTTTAATTCTTTAGATAATGAGTTGGCGATTTCTTCCCCTACTTTCTTAGCTTTTTGAATTACACTCTTATTAAGTAGTACCTCACCTGGCCAAGCTGCTCTAACAATTATCCTATCTACTATATGAAAACCAAGACTTAATAGGAAAGCGGATAATGTTGATAATGTATTTCCACTCCAACCTTCGATACCATATGTTACAATAATAGCAGCCGGTTTACCAACTAACTTCTCAGCCTTACTATATAAACATAAAACTCTATCAATTAGTAATTTCAGAATTCCCGGAACTGCAAATACATACGTTGGCGTCGATATTATTAATGCATCACTAGAGACTATTTGATTAAGAATCCAGTTAGCGTCATCATTTAAGTTACACTCCTCCCAGAAACAGTGGTAGCACGCTTTACAAGGTTTTATGATGTATTCTGGTAAGCGTATTGCATAGACATCTGCACCAAGCTCTTTAGCTCTTCTTAACGCGATTCTTAACAGAAGATCGCTATTACCAAGTTTTCTATAACTAGCTTCTAAACCAAGTATTTTCATAAAGAAAATATTGATGTTTAAACGCTAAAGGAAAAAATATTTATCATAATTGGACTATTAATCTCTTTTAACCCTTTAATTGAAACCTCCTATTCTAACTACCAATACTGGGTAATGTTTAAATCTTGATATTTTACTCCACGTTATTTCATCGCAACTCTTAACTTTTAATCTCCACATCATTTCTATAAGGTCCCTTCCAGCTCCATACCCTCTATATTTTTCCACAATCTTTGATAGATGTAATATCTTTTTTAATCCAATCCATATTCCGGAATATGCTACTGGAGTTGGATACTCACGGAAGCACCCTCTAAACTTTTTTCCTAAGAAATATGCTACACCTCCTAAATCAATTATTCCACGAACACTTGATGGTCTAGTTGAAAAAGCAATATTATCTATATTTTTTAACTGAAATGTTTTATCAGTATCCAAAATAAGGATATTTATATTGAAATGTAGTCTCCTAGTCAATTCCTCTCTAATCTCATGGACTATTTTACCGATTTCCTTAACTGGTAATGAAACATAAGATTTTGGTAAATTTGATGTATCTATACCAGCTTCAGACACTGGCTTAAAGAAATGCTTTAAGCCACCAACTATTAATGCCAACTTTTTATGTGAAGCTAATACTTCTAGCGGAGTATATCTTAAAGTACATATAATTGCTGAAGAAAATGGACCATTAAAAACTCGTCCCCAGAAAAATCTTGCAACTAGATACGTAAGGGCTTTATCGATAATGTTTGCTCTTAACTTTGATTCATCATATAAATAGCCATAAGCAGCTGCGAGAGCCTTATCAGAAATTACTATAAAATCATTTGGTTTGAGAAGAACGCCATAAACTCTGATAATTAATCTAAGTATATTTGTCCCAGGCTTCCAAATATGCATTGGCCGTCTAACAACATAGATTCTCTTACCGCTTTTCTTTATCAAGACACTACAACCTCATGATAAAATTAGTATGGTAAAAGCTGTTATTGAAGCCACATGTATATCCTACCTATAGCTTTTGAATTTCCTTAAGATACTATCTGGTACTGGTTTTCATACTCTAACTTTTCGGCTTCTCTACGAGCAATATTCAAAATAACTTTGGTGATACTGACCAATCTAAACCCCAAGAATAAAAATGTTCTCATTACAGTTATGTATTTCAGTTATTTTTCTGGAAAATGAAGATGAACCTATAAAATCCTTATTCCTGTTGATTCACATACCTTTTTTAATGTATAAATTGCTGATAATGTTGCTAAGTAGCTTGTTCTTGGATTTTTTTGGTGTAGGTATATTCTCAACTCTAATTACAATTCTACTTGCTTCAGAATAAACCTCAATCTCATGAATATTTCTACTAACATTTGGATCAGCTACAATTTCAACATCAACTTCAGTATTTGATGCTAATGTAAGTGCAACAGATATATTTATATTTACAGGGAATACTTTAACCGCTTCACTAGCCTTATCCTTAAAAACCAAAACTTCATGACTAACCTTTTCTAAATCAATACCTCTCTTCCTCAGATATTCTGCTTCCTTAAGTGCTTTAGGAGGCTTTCTTGTTCTCAAGACGATCTTCTTGATTCCTAACTAGCTTTAATGCTTCTATAGCGTCTAATCCCGCTATAGCACCACTTGGTATATAGATACAAACACCTTTTTCCTTAGCAACCTCGAGGGTCTCACTTAATAACTCTTTATTTAGTAGTGCACCAACACTCATTATCATAAGATTAATTCTGTTTCTAAGGATTTTTGTAGCGTAGTCTCTTACAGCCTGTTGACTAGCAGCCTCCACAATAATATCAGGTTTTAAGTTAATCATTTCATCAATACTTTTAACAATTTTTGGCTTATGCTTTAATTCACTAACTAATTTATAACTCTTATCCTCAACAATATCATATACTGCTAGAAGCTTTGCATCTACAGTACCGTTATCTATAGCTTTAGCTAGTACACTGCCTATTGCTCCACAACCAATAATAGCTACTGTCTTCAGCAACTCGCCTCACCCAATATGTCCATGCTCATATCAACCTTAACGGGATTCATGGTAATGATGCTCGTACTTATTATATCAACTCCTGTAGATGCATACTCCATAACGTTATTGAAAGTTATCCCACCACTTACCTCAATAATCACATTATCACGAAGCCCACGTGCACAAAGCTCCCTAACAGCGTCTTTGACCTCATTAGGCGTAAAGTTATCTAGCATAACTATATCTGCTCCAGCTACTGCAGCCTCAATAACTTCATCAACTGAAGAAACTTCAACCTCAATCTTATGTATAAAACTCATATTTTCTTTAGCTAACTTAATTGCTTTAGATACACTACCAACTAGCCTAATATGATTATCCTTTATAAGTATAGCATCACTAAGGGATAATCTATGGGTATCTCCACCACCAATTTTCACAGCTTTCTTAGTTAAATCTCGTAATCCAGGGATAGTTTTTCGTGTAGCCGCAATCTTAACCCTATTATCTACACGTTTTACAGTATTAACAAACATTCTTGTTGTTGTAGCAACTGCAGATAAGTATATTAGTAAGTTTAGTAGTGTTCTCTCAACTGAAAGTATAGATTTTGCACTACCTATTAGAGTAGCGACTTCATCTCCAGCTCTTACAAATGTGCCACTTGATAAGTACTTTTCAGCTTTAATATTAAGTTTTTCTAGGACCTTTATTAGGTCCTCAATACAAGCTATTATAGCATTACTCTTAGCTTTAATTACTGCTCTAACGTTGGTATTGGGTACTATAGCTTCTGTAGTTAAATCCCAGTATGGTATATCTTCCCTTAACCACTCAACAAACTTATTATAGAGAAAATTTGCAAACATCATACTCACCTTACTAAGGCTAAGGAATTCTCAATAATCTCCCTAACAGATTTAGCAACCTCCCTATCTATGCTTACTCTCGGTTTAATAAGTTCTAAGCTCCTCTTGATATTAAGCAGATTTATCTTCTTCATGTCGATGCATACAGCCCTCGGATTAATAGGGTAAATCTCCTTATCTGGATAAAGCTTTCTTGCACGGTAGACAAGTCCCTCCTCAGTACCTATAAGACAAACTTTACAGTCAATATTTCCTATCGCCTTAATCATTTGGCTAGTACTACCAACATAATGTGCTAACTTCCTTGAATCCCTAGGAACCTCAGGATGTACTATAACCTTTCCATCTGGATAGTTAGTTAAGGCCTCCTCAACATAATACCTACTTATGAGACATTCGTGTATAGGGCAATGACCATACTCTGGAATAGGTATTATAGATTTTCCTGTTAACTCAGCAGCATATTCAGCTAAATTTTTATCAGGTCCAAAAATAACGGTATCCTCACCTAATTTTGATATAAGCTTTGATGCTGATGAACTAGTAACAACATAGTCTGAGTATACCTTTAAATGAGTAGGTGAATTTATGTAGAGTACGATTGGCGCATCTAGATACTTCTCCCTTATATTTCTGATATAATCATAAGTTAGCATTTCAGCTAAAACACATTTAGACCGTGGATCTGGGTGTAAAACAATTTTATCTGGGTTTAGAATTGCAGCTGTTTCAGCCATAAATGATACTCCAGCAAAAACAATGATGTCTACATCTGTTTCTAAGGCCTTTAACGTTAATTCTAAACTATCACCAATATAGTCAGCTACATCCTGAACTTCTGGAAGCTGATAGTTATGAGCTAAAATTATAGCATTTTTCCTCTTCTTTAACTTGATAATTTCAGTTTTCAACTTCTGAATATATTCGGTGGTCATAAAAGCACCTTCTAAAAAAGCAGTAGTTTTTCCGAACAATTGTTCGGAAAACAGGTATATAAAATCTTAATTATACCAAATTTATATGAGGTATATTGGGAAGAGTAAAGAGGAACCAAGTTATGACAAAAAGTAGTGTAAAAGATAGGATAATTATGCTATTGAATGAGAATAAGGAGGGAATACCCCAGTCTTTAATCCACAAGATATTAAATGTTTCTAAGAGCTGGGTCAGTGAAATTTTAAGAGATTTAGAACTATCTGGCGTTATCGAAAGAATTTCTGTTGGACATCAATATATAGTTAGGATTCGAAAAACTCCTGTTAAAGAAGTTAAATCTAGTATTAATAGTTTAAAGATTGGTATTGTTTGGTCTAGTGAGTATCCATTCTTGACACCATTTGCCAAAAAGTTAAGGAGAGATCTAGATATTGACTTGGATGTTGTTGTTTATCCTAATGCTTTAAGGGCTACATGGGCATTGGTTAATGGTGAAGTAGATTTAGCTTTAAGCCCGCTTATTACACAGATCTATGCATACTCCTTGACAAAAGCCTTAAGGATTATTGGTGGTGGAGCATATGGTGGAGCTGCAATTATCGAAAACGAAAATGCACATTCGGATATTATTACTTCAAGCGAATTGTCGACTATGGATCTTTTTAGGGCTATAGCAATAAACTCTAAGTTAGTTCATCCCTCTAAGACAATATATTTGAGCAAGCCAGAGGATATTTTTAGACTCATGAATAAGTTAGGGGTTAGGTATTTCGTTATTTGGCATCCAATTCTTGAGAAATTAGTTTCACGAGGATTTAAGATAATTGCTAGATGGGACGATTTCGATCTCGGTTATTGCTGTACACTAGCAGCGTCAATCAGGATACATAGTAGACTTAGGAGAAGAATAGCTATACAATATCATGAAGCAATTGAATACTTCATTAAATCTCCAGAAAAGTGGATTGATTGGTATGCAGCTAAAGTTGGTATTTCCTCTGGAATTATTAGAAGAGGATTGAAGTACTATGGATTTAGGCCATATCTCGATATAAAATTGATATATAATGCACTTAAGAACGCAAATATTATGGTACCTGACCCATCAACTATTAAGAAAGCTATTGAGTATAATTCATAATTATATTCTATCATACTTTTTAACAAAAAGATATTTCGGAGAAAGGTGGCAAAGAAAACTATTTATCAAGTATGGAGATCATGTAGTCTTCTTTAGATTCCCCAAGTAATATTCTATATCTATCTAGCTTCTGGCTTTTATACACTATTTCGAGATTACCATAAACTTCTACAGTTTCGTTTCTAAAGGCATGTTGACAGAATTTTCCTCTAAATGATTCTATAGTCCACATAGCATCTCTCCTTAGTTCTAACTTCTTTTCATAATCTATTCTTATTGGCTCTATAATATATTTGCATGGTGTATATATCGATTCTGAATCATCCAGTACTTTAGCGGTTATCTTTACTTTACCTAGCTGTCTATATCTGTATTCACCATAACATGGGTTTTCATTTATATCTCTTAGGAATCTTATGAAGAATCTCTTTCCATTATATATTCCCTGAAAGTATTTTCGTTTCTCATGCATTAAAAACAAGTCATAATTAACGATGCCATCAACTTCTCTCTCATAATATAACTGTCTATATTCCTTCTCACTATACCTACTAATTACTCCATCTCTAAATAATCTAGCTAGCGTAGCCATAACCTTTCGACTTTCGCTTGTTCCATAAACTATTATGTCTAGGTCGCTATCAGACTTATGAATACCTATACATATTGACCCGCTAACACCAAAGTTCGTAGTATCTAGGCCAGTGTGTTCAGTTAGAAGCTCAATAAAATCAAGAGCTTTTTTCTCAATAGAATCAAGATTAAATCTATTTTTAATTGCTTTTTCAACCCAAGTTTTTGGATCAAAAACTTCTTTTATCATCGATTTATAAAGTATCGGAATTTCCCTGCCAAATATGTCATCATAAACAAGCAGTCTCGGAAAGTGCTTTCTCATATAATCAAACCTTAGTTTTAACGCATAGATCTTACTATACCTAATACCCCTAAATACTCTATCTCCAGAATCATCTGGAACATATCTTGGGAAAACAATATATCCATTTGGTGGATGCTCAAAACCCTTAACATCATAAATAACTCGGTTATTATCCAGAATAAAGCATCCTTCAAATATATTCATCGCTACTTCTACTATAGTGCACTAAGTAAATAAAGATATTTACAGGCAAAATCTCTATTGAAATTATCATTTAATACGCAAGTAAGAATGTGATTTATGTCGACACTCTTTTTGTAATATTGTTTATACTTTGACTTCAAATATATAGAGTTTATTGTATATAGTTAACCGCAATATTTTTCAATAGAGCTAGTGCAGATGGTGGGAAGTATGGGTGAAGAGTTAAAGTATATAGAGATTTTAGCTGCTCGATCAACGCTTCCAGATGTTCTAGAAGCTGCTCAGGATGGTGGTGCAACAACTTCGATTTTACTTGCTGGTATCGAGTCAGGATTAATTGATACAGCTATCGTTATGTTTAGAGATGATGACTGGCATTCCATCCCGGGTATAGCTAAGAGTAAAGAGGAGCTACTTAAAGCTGCAGGTTCAAAGTACATTTATATGTCTCCAGTAGCTAAATTAAGGGAAGCAGTTAAAGATGAAAATGTTAAGGGTATAGGGTTTACTGGCACTCCATGTATGATTAAGGCTGCAGGAGCTATCGAGAGGGCAGTTAAAGAAGCACATGAAAAAATTAGGTTAAAAATTTGTTTATTCTGTACCCATAGCTGGGATTGGAAAGAAATGAAAGCTATTTTAGATGAGTTAGGCGTTGACATCAAAGATGTTACAAAAATGGATATTAAGGGAAAGTTTCTATTCCATACAAAGGATGGAAAAGTATATGAATATCCACTTGATAAAGCTGAAGAGCGCTCAAGACCAGGCTGTAAATTATGTCTAGACTTCTATGATCCAACAGCAGATCTAGCAATTGGAGCAATTGGATCGCCAAAAGAGTGGAATACAATAATTATATTAACAGAGAGAGGTAAGGAGTTCGTTGAAAAGGCTAAAGAGTTAGGATACATCGAGACAAAACCTGTTACAGAGAAAGGTATTAACCTTATTAAGAGATTTGTTAAGATGAAGAAGGAAGAGGCTGAAAAACATAGAAAGAAGTAAAAATATTCAAATTAACTTTTTATAATATCTCTTTTCTATAGTTAAAATTTCTTTATTAAACTAGAATATTGAAATACGGAATTAATTATATTATTTTTTGGATGAATATATTGAAGAATTTTTTTGATCCTAAAAGTGTAGCTTTAATAGGTGCTACTGAGAGAGAGGGTGCTGTAGGACGTGTAATCTTTGAGAATTTATTGAAAGGTCGTGAGTTAAGGAAGATCTATCCTGTAAATCCAAATAGGGAATCTGTTTTAGGAGTTAAGTGTTATAAGAGTATTATTGATTTACCTGAAACTGTTGATCTAGCGATTATAGCAACGCCAGCTCCTACTGTACCTAAAATTATTGAAGAATGTGGTGAGTCTGGTGTTAAAGCTGTTATTATAATTTCAGCTGGATTTCGAGAGTCTGGTGAAGAGGGAAGAAAGAGGGAGGAGGAGGTAATTAGGATTGCACGGAAGTATGGGATTAGGATTTTAGGTCCAAATTGTATGGGTATAATTAGACCGTCAGCTAGCTTTAACTGCACATTCTTTAAGAAAATTCCTAAGGCCGGCTCAATTGCTTTTTTATCTCAAAGTGGAGCATTAGGCTCGGCTATTCTGGACTGGGCGATTAATGCTGATATTGGATTTAGCGTTTTTGTTTCTGTAGGTTCAATGTGTGATATAGATTTTGGAGAGTTAATTGATTATTTAGGCCGTGATCCTGAAACAAGAAGTATAATTATTGATATGGAATTTATAGGTGATGCTAGGAGATTTATCAGTGCAGCAAGAGGATTTGTTAGGACTAAACCAATAATAGTTATTAAGCCTGGAAAGTATCCAGAAAGTATTAAAGCTGCAATGTCACATTCAGGTGCGTTAGCTAGTGAAGATTTGATTTATGATGCCGTATTTACTAGAGCAGGTGTCGTGCGAGTTGATGAGATCAAGGACCTCTTTAACTGTGCAACTATTCTCGACTGCGCAGTTTTACCGAGAGGACCAAATTTAGCGATAATTACGAATGCTGGTGGTCCAGGAGTTATAGCTACTGATGCGCTAATTAGTATGGGGATAAATTTAGCTAAGCTTAGCGATGATACTATTAAACTTCTTGATGAAGCTTTCTCGAGAAGATGGAGTAGGGGAAATCCTGTTGATATTATGGAGGATGCATCTGCAGATAGGTATGATATAGCTTTAGAGGCATGTAGTAACGACCCAAATATTGATGGGATAATTGTGATCTATACACCACAAGGTGCCGCAACACCTTCAGAAGTTGCTGGAATAATAATTAAACATAATGAAAGGAGAGTTAAGCCAATTATAGCTGTCTTCTTAGGTGGTGAAGAAGTTGAAGGAGCACGTCAAACGTTACTATGGAATGATGTTCCAGTCTATAGCTTTCCTGAAGAAGCGATTAAGACATACATGTATATGTATCAGTATGCGAGAAATTTAGAGTTATTATATGAAACCCCTGATGAAATACCGATTGTTGAGTCTCCACCGAAAAATCACCTTAAGCTGTTAATTAAGCGTATTGCTAAGTCAGGGAGGAAATACTTGACTGAGGAGGAGGCTAAAAGATTTCTAAAGGTTTATGGTATTGAAGTTACAACTCCGTATATCGCAACTAATCCTGAAGAAGCTGTAATGATAGCATCTGAGATTGGATATCCGGTGGTTATGAAGATAGCATCTGAAGATATCGTTCATAAATCTGATGTTGGAGGTGTAAAGCTAAATATTACTTCAGCAGATGAAGTTAGGAAAGCATTTAATGAAATTATAGATAATGTTAAGAAGAATGCTTCAAATGCTAAGATAAATGGAGTATCGATACAGAAAATGATAACTGATCATGATTATGAGTTGATTATTGGTAGTAAAACTGACCCAGTATTTGGTGCCGTTATCATATTTGGTATGGGTGGTGTAGAAGCGGAATTCTTTAAGGATATAGCGATCGGGCTACCACCATTAAACCAGACATTAGCTAGAAGACTAATGGAGAAAACAAGGATATTTAAGATGCTTAAAGATGGATATAGAAATAAACCTCCGGCAAATATAAGACTTCTTGAAGAAGTTTTAGTCAAATTCTCAAATTTGATAGTTGATTTCCCTGAGATTGATGAGATTGATATTAATCCTCTCCTGTTAACTAGAAATGAGGCTGTAGCTGTTGATGCTAGAATTGTAATTAATGAGAATGTAGCTAATGATAATGTAAGGGAGTATTCTCACCTATTGATAACTCCATATCCAACTCGCTATGTTCAGCACTGGAGACTTAAGGATGGAACACCTGTTATAATACGTCCTATTAGACCAGAAGATGAACCTCTTCAGATGGAGATGCTTAAGAGCTTATCTAGGGAATCTATGATATCAAGGTTTTTCACAACAATTAAGGATATAACGCACGATATGCTGGTCAGATTATGTAATATTGATTATGATAGAGAAATGGCAGTTGTAGCGGAGTATAGACCTCTACATGGAAGAAGAAGGATAATTGGAGTATCTAGGTTAACTGTAAACCCTGATTGGGAGAGTGGTGAAGCAGCTGTATTAGTTATTGATGAATTTCAAGGGAAGGGTTTAGGAAAGAAGCTTTTAGACGTAATAATTGGCATAGCAAAAGATAAGAGACTAAAGAGAATATATGGGTACGTATTAGCGAGTAATAGAAGAATGTTATACTTAGCCAAGGAGCTAGGATTTAAGGTTAAAAGGGTATCGCCGGAAGAATGTATGGTATATCTAGATATCTGTTAGTAACAAAATTAAAGTATTATTGAATCCTACGTTAACTAAACCACTTATTAACTAACTTTTTTAACTCGTTATATGCTGATTTAGCTCTAAGCTTATTACCCTCTAAACATGACATAAATACCTCACTATCGAAACTTACTACTCCATCCATACGTAGTCCATGCTTTGAAGCTAATTTTTCAAATGCTTCATATATGTTGTTCATAACCTTATTTAAGATCAACTTAAATTGAATATTGTTTTCATCTGCGATATTCTTCATAATCCTTGCTAGCTGAATAGATTCGGCCGTTGGATCAGCAACAAATATTATCATATCAGCAGCTTCCTCAACACCTCTACCAACATGCTCTACACCAGCATCAGTATCAACAACTACATATTCATTAGGCTCTAACATGAGATTTTTAAGGAAAATTCTTGTTAGAAAGTTAAATGGACATGCACATCCCTCACCTAAGCGCCTAACCTTACCAATAATTACTAGCCCAATTCCCTCCTCCGAATACGAAACATATTCTTGCGGCAATTTACTTATTCTTATTCCCTCACTTCCAGCCTTTAAAGCATTAACTATATTAATCTCCCCTATTTTGAAGATGTTCTTCTTACCTCCAAGGTACTCTGCCAGAGGTCTTGGTAATTGTACACCAAGTAATCTATGGAGCATCTCATTAGACTCATCAGAATCTACAATATACACCCTACCCTTTTCTGATAGGATACGAGATATAAGAATCGATACTACAGTTTTTCCAGACCCACCCTTACCACAAACAAATACTCTCATCAGCAACACCTGGCCATATGCTCTAACATCAATTCCCTAAATTACTTAATCCCAAGATATCTTTTTGCAGCGATATATATTCGATTAGATACAACTACTGTTAGTATAGCATGTAAAGCATTATATATCCCAGTTAGCCCTAAGACTATAAGGAAAGCCGCTTCTATAGATCCAATTTCACCAAAAAACGGCTTTAAAATCTGAGGAAGCTTCTCTAATACGTTTGGAATAAATATATAATATATTGCTATGTTCATAAAAGTCATAATTATAACACGAAATACAATTGCTGAAACTAATTCTGAGAGTAATCCAGTACTTTTTCTTATAACTCTTAAAATACTGATTCCTATCATCATGGATATTACTGCTGTAAGCTTTGCCAAGGGACCGATAACTGGATGTACAGGAACCCCTAGATTAAGAATAATGTAATGTATTAATGTTGTTGTAATTCCAACGCTTAAACCACCGACATAAAATGCTAGAAAATCTGGTATTTCTGCAAAATCAAATTTTAACCAGAATAGTATTGGCATTGGAAACTTTATTTTTAGAAGTGATACTACTGCAGCTAAAGCACCGAATATTGCAGAATAAGAAATTTTTAATGCTAAATTCTTTTTAGTACTTAAATTTGACATTATCAAAAACTTTTATTCTACGTAATACCTAAATTAATTTAAGTATTACGATGTATTTATACTAAGTCAAATTTCTATAATGTATAAATCCCACAGATATGTCTTCATACATTTTTCTATACTGCATAGATTTATAAGATTCGTAGGATAAAGGTAATATTGATTATAAATATTTAAGGTGAAAAAATGGATATTTCTCGCCCATTAGGCGTCACTATAATATCCATAATAATGATGATATTTGGAGTAATGACTTTTCTCGGTGGAGCCTTTCTCACAATAATTATGCCACATATGCATGAAGCAGAAAAAGAAGCAATATCGATACAGTTATTATACCTATCTGCATTAGGTAAATTTTTAGGTCCAGTAGCAATAGTTTATGGTATAATAGTACTAATTATTGGTTACTTTTTGTGGAGAGGAAGAAATTGGGCAAGAATAGTCACAATTATACTTGTAATACTATCAATTATTGAGGCGGTAACAACAATACCACCAAATGTGTTAAGTATAATTATTGGATTAGCAATTATATACTACTTAACGAGACCACACGTTAAGGAGTTTTTTACACAAGGATAAAAAGTACTTTTAACTTTGAGAAA
>Ga0190366_1000040_pt1 | contig 24186 bp, 19 predicted proteins | sample 487218910_MG_FD_169990 | JGI IMG/M metagenome (GOLD analysis project Ga0190366, IMG submission 169990) | Hydrothermal vent microbial mat bacterial communities from Southern Trench, Guaymas Basin, Mexico - 4872-18-9-10_MG | ecosystem: Environmental > Aquatic > Marine > Hydrothermal vents >...
GCATAGTCCTTGACTCTATTAGCTATAGACTCTACATCCGGAATATTTGTTCTTGAATAAATAAAGTCGCTAACAACCGGTGTCACATCTCCATTTTCGTTAGCAACAACTCCTACGTATATTATAGAATGAGTAAGATGCTGAATATTCGATACTCCATTGGTATTAGCAATAGCTATTGACGATAAAGATGCTGATACAGAACCATAAACTACAACTAGTCTCTTATCACTTATTATAAGATCAAGTAGTTCCCTTGCCTTTTCGGCTAAAGAATCCTCTGGAACACGAGCAAGATCCGCGCTATACAAGTTTTCTGGTACCTCATATTCTGTAGGCATCGGTAAGCCTTGCCAATAAGGATCTTTTTCTGATGCTTTAGCAATGCTTATAGCATCCATTATTGTCTTTTCTATAGATTGTATAGACAAATTATTAGTTGAAGCATAACCAATTTTATCATCAACAACTACTCTTATCCCAACACCTATTTCATAGTGTGTTTCGGTACTTGTTATCATATTATTATTTATCATAATTCCATGATCTTTTATTCGAATAGCATAAGCTTCGGCCTCATCAGCCCCAAGATTCACAGCCTTCCTTAAAGCCAGAATAACTATATCATATAAATTCAGTTTTTCCCGACTCATAGGCTCCCACCAATAAGGATCTTTTTGACTCTTACATGGGGACCTCCGTCTGAAACAAATACCATTTGTCCCTTACCACATCTACCATAGCCTATTTCAAAGTCTTTTCCAACACCATCAACTAACATTAGAGTATCAAGAGTGTTCCCACTAATACTCATATTGCGGACAGGATCTCCTATTTCTCCATTAACTATTTCATAAGCTTCCTGTACACCCACCTGAAACGTACCATCAATATTTGCTTGTCCACCACGAAAACCAACGATATAGTAGCCGAACTTTATATCTTCAAAAAGCTCTTCCTTAGTCATATCGCCTGGCTTAATATATGTTGTCCTCATCCTAATGAGCGGAGGTACACTATAATCTTCAGCTCTAGCATTACCTGTTGGTTTCATACCGATGAGATTAGCATACATACGATCAGTCATTAACTGTTTGAGTACGCCTTTTTCAACGATGGTGACTGGAACAGCCTCAATACCCTCATCATCATATTTAAACATACCAAAGGAATCAGGTATGGTTGGGTCGTCAATTATCGTTACTAGTTCACTAGCAACTTTCTTACCAAGCTTGTCCCTTAAAACACTGCCAGACATAGTTAGATCAGCTTCTGCTAGATGCCCAAATGCTTCATGTGTAAATACACCCACTACTTCAGGAGCTAAAACCGCTGGAAACATTCCTCCTCTAGGCGTTTTTGCTTTTAATTGATTCTCAATTCTATTGACAACTATCTTAGCTATTTGTTCATGTGGAAACTTGTTATAAAGAACATAGCCTCGGCGAGTACCTAATTCATGTCTTGCAGAAGCCATTACATCTGCTTCACGGCCAGTTACCCATAGATAGAGCCATGTATAACTCGCATTCTGCTCAATATATCTTTCCTCGCTAGACATGTAAATTGTCTTTCCAACCGTATCCATATACTTAAGAGTAACTGTCTTAATACGGTTACTCATAACAGTAATTGCTTTATGTAATTCCTTAAGATCACTTATTTTAATACCCATATCTATATTTCTTGGATCAAGGTCTACAGTATATTTGGCAACATCATGCTTACTACTTACCCTGTAAATATTAACTGGTTTACTTGAGCCTACAAGAGATCTAGCAAATCTAAGAGCAGATTCTATTGCAGATTTAAGACCGTCATAATCTACTTTTGAAGTCGATGCAAATCCGAGAGAGCCCTTGTAGAGCACTCTTACAGATGCGCCTAACGTCTTATCAGAGGATGCAGTATGAACAATGCCGTCTCTAAGTTCAATACTGTTTAACGTATAATCTTCAACTCTTATATCGACAAAATCCGCTTCTTTATTAAGGCCGTATTCTATTATTTTATGAAGTATATCCTCCAACTACTTACACCAAGTGTCTATAGTATACATGGAGATAAATATGTATAAAGATATACTAGACCATATAGCGAATAATGTCCATGTTATTGGATTCTTAGGTATTTTACTGATCGTAGTACCTTCTATTATTATACTATTGCTCCAGACTCTATTCTATTTGAAGGGTAGGAGATATGTTGATAGAATTAAGGGCACGAATATAGATGGCCTAATATCCATTATAGTGCCTATAAGAAGAGAGCCTATTGAAATACTTGATGAAGGATTTAAACACATCTATTCATGGAGTATTCGTGATCATATTGAGGTAATAGTTGTATCTGATGATGAACCAGAAGATCTTCCAAGTATAAGAGAGGTTATAGAAAAATGGAAAGATAAGGGATTAAATATCCACTTCATATGGCGTTCAATACCAAGAGGATTTAGAACAGGGGCATTGAACGTAGGATTATATGCTTCAAAAGGAAAGTACGTCTATATAATGGATGTAGATAGTCGTGTACATGAGTCGTACTATATGAAGGCTATTGAAATGATTAAAAATGGATATAAAGCGGTTGTAGGAAGATGGCATGGCCGTAATAAAGATACGCGTTTAGCAGAAGCATTATCTGTTTCAATGGATTATATAGTAGACTCAATATATCGTGGCAGAGCCTCACTTAATCTACCAGTAATGCCCGTGGGCACAGGAACTCTCTACTTAAGAAATTATCTCTTAAACGAGCTTGGTGGATGGGATGAGAATAGGATTCAAGATGATATGGAGATAGGGACTAGGATACTTAGGAAGGGTGGGAAAATAGGATTTATAGATTCAACTAACATATTTGTTGAGGTCCCCCGTAGACTTAAAAGCTTTCGTATACAACAGGAGAGATGGGCTTATGGAGCAACTGATGTAGTCATAGCTAGATTCTGGGATATTGTTCTATCTGATCAGCCTTTATACTCTAAACTAGAGACTATTCTCTTTCTCCTCCAATACTTGCCAGTATTAACTACTTTCATCGGTGCTCTTCTAGTTATAATATCCTTATTCTTTGGATTTGATGTTTTTCATAAATACTGGTTTATAGGATTGCCATGGATAATGGCGATGATACTCTATGGAGGGAGCTATATAGATTCTCAAATTAGAAGAGGAAAGCCTTTTTATAGAGCATTAGTTAACCTCGGTAGAATAACTGCAGCTACAACAGCCATTTCAATAACTATTTCAAAGGCAATGCTAAAAGCTTTCTTTAGACAACCATTCGTATATAAACGTACACCAAAGGGTAAGCATGAAACTATGTTTTCATCCTTAAGATTCCCGGTAGAAATATTATTTTTAGCTTTACTAACTATCTCTGCTATCTATGGATTACTAAATGGTACTCCATACACTAGTGGATGGTTATTATTCTACTCATTAGCATACTATTACTCTATTATTAGGTGGGGCAAAGATCTACTGTTTAAATAACTGTACAGATATAATGGATGAATATACTATATTATTTAAACAATATTTATCCGTGATAGATAGTATGTATTAAAAATAATTAATGGCCGGACATGTTTAGTAGTCTAGATATAGGTGGACTATAGGAATGCCTATAGTATTTACAGAGAGAATGTATAGTGATGAAGAAATTTATGGTATGCTTAGACCGTATGTTGCTAAGTGGTTCAGGAGAAGATTCAGCTCTTTTACTCCTCCTCAGAAGATGGCTATACCATTGATAAAGAAGGGATATAATGTATTAATTTCATCTCCTACAGGCACTGGTAAGACACTGGCTGTATTTCTTGGATTACTTGATAATCTTTATAGTTATGCTGAAGAACATGGAGAATTGCCTGAAGGTATTCAGATCGTATATGTTAGTCCATTAAGAGCCTTAAATAATGATATGAGAAAGAATCTCCAAGAACCTATAATAGGTATTAATAGTGTAGCTAAGGAAATGGGTATTGAGCTTCCAACGGTTAAAGTCGCTGTAAGAACAAGTGATACTACTCCAACAGAAAAGCAAAAAATGCTTCGTGATCCACCACATATTCTCATAACGACTCCAGAGAGTCTGGCTATAGCTCTTAATGCACCTAGATTTAGAGAGAGACTATGTACTGCTAAGGTTATAGTTATTGATGAAATACATGAGATGGCTAATAGTAAGCGTGGAAGTCACTTAAGCCTTAGTGTTGAGCGATTAGAAAACCTTGTTGGTAAACCGCTTACACGTATAGGTCTAAGTGCTACAATAGCTCCGCTCGAGGAGGTGGCTAAATTTTTAGTTGGTTTCCGCGATGACGGGTTGTCGCGTGATTGCTTCATAGTTGACGCACGTTTCACTAAACCAATAGATATAAGAGTATTATGTCCCGTGAAGGATCTCGTCCATGCAGACGCCGAAGAGATTAATGAGGCTATTTATAGAAGGCTCATAGGATTAATCAAGGAGCATCGTACAACCCTTGTATTTACAAATACTCGAAGTGCTACGGAACGTGTTGTATATAAGCTTCGCAAGATCATGGAGAAAGAGAAAATTATTGACATAGATGAAATTGAAGCACACCATAGTAGTTTAAGCCGTGATCTAAGGCTTGAAATAGAGAATAAGCTTAAACGTGGTGAACTCAGAGTTATTGTCTCTTCAACTAGTTTAGAGCTAGGAATAGATATCGGCTATATTGATCTTGTAGTACTATTGAGTAGTCCTAAAAGCGTTAGCAGACTCTTACAAAGAGTAGGGAGGGCGGGTCATCATATAAGACAAGTGAGTAAAGGTAGAGTTATTGTTGTTGATCGAGATGATCTTGTTGAATGTACAGTATTGGCTAAGGCTGCTATGGAGAGGAAAATAGATCATGTAAGAATCCCGAAGAATCCCCTAGATGTACTGGCACAGCATCTTGTAGGTATGGCTTTGGAAAAGAAATGGAGAGTTGATGAAGCATATAAACTCATACGTAGAAGCTATACATTTCACACATTATCCTATGAGGACTATCTTAATGTCTTAAGATATTTATCTGGGAGATATTCAAATTATCTTGAGCATATGCGTGTATATTCTAAGATATGGTTTGATGAGGAGGAAGGTGTTTTTGGCAGAAAACGTGGAGCTAGAATGATCTATTTCTTAAACATAGGGACTATACCTGATGAGAGTAAGGCCTATGTATTCACTATAGATGGTAGATACGTAGGTGATCTTGAGGAAGAATTTGTTGAATGGCTTACGCCTGGAGATCTCTTTGTTCTAGGAGGACGAGTATATGAATATATTAGGAGTCGTGGATTCCGGGTCTATGTTAGACCAGCTGATGGAGCCCGGCCTACCGTCCCTAGCTGGTTTAGTGAAATGCTACCATTAGCCTTTGATTCGGCTCTTGAGGTCAGTAGGTTTAGGAGAATAATTGCTGAAATGATATCTACATCTAGTAAAGATGAGATCATTGATTATCTTATAAAGGAATATAAATTAGAAAAGCATGCTGCTGAAAGTATATATGAATATATACGTGAGCAGTACCTATTTACAAGAGGCCTTGTACCATCAGATCGATTGGTACTATTAGAAGTATACGATGAATTCGATCGGCGGAATGTTATTGTACATAGTTTATTTGGTAGAAGAGTCAATGCTGCATTATCTAGAGCTTATGCATATGTTATAGCCCGTGAACTTGGAGTTAATGTTAGAATTACAATAAACGATAATGGATTTATGCTTACATTACCCGGTCATCCAAATACAAATTGGATTAAATTGTTTATGGAGCTCCGTAGAGACAATATTGATGATATTCTTAAGAGAGTACTACGTCATACAGAGATGCTTAAGAGAAGATTTCGTCATTGCGCACAAAGATCATTTATGCTTCTGAGAAGATATAAGAATAGAGAAAGAAGTGTTCAAAAACTTCAATTAAGTGCTGAAGAATTATTAAAAATAGTGTCTGAAATACCTGGCTTCCCTATTCTCAAGGAGACATATAGGGAAATACTTGAAGACTATATGCATATTGATGCTGCTAAAAAAGTTCTTAAATGGATTCATGAAGGGGCCATTAAATTAGAGACAATTGGCCCTAATCGGGTACCAAGTCCATTTGCTCATAACATTGTTGTACAGGGATATAGTGATGTGGTGCTTATGGAGGATAGGAAAAGATTATTAAGAAAGCTTTATGAGCAAACTATTAAGTATATAGAATCTATGAGTAAAATAAAGAATATATAATCATTATTCTTTTAAACTTAAAATTTTCTCTAAAATCCGTTTATTGATATTAAATACTTCTGCGGCTATTGTATATACATATTTATCACTAGGCATTATCTTTGGAAATCCCATTTTCACAGCTAATGCCTGCTTATAAGCTTCCTTAGTTATCCTGTCTCTAACTTTACCATCATATATTTCCTCAGCCAATTTAAACGCTATATAGAATCTAACAAAATTCTGAACAGTACGTTGTTCTTCTGGAAACGCCTCTATACATCTATGCAATAATTCAAAGAATAAATTCTCACTAGTAAATCCGAGTATGGTCTTTGTAAATCCCACCCTCAACATTCTTGCCAGCGTATTACTATCAATAACTCTAGCAGGAGAAATTTCCAATAACAATTGTCTTGCACGATCATAATCACCTTTTAATACAGCCTCTGAAGCTTGATCAAAAGTTATCTCCTTATCAAAGATCGTGTTGAATAACTCTGGGTAATCTATGTCAATACCTAAGCCGTACCTTCCGATAACATATAGGGTAGCAAGTTCCTTATCATATATGTCCGGAGGAAAGGCCTTACCCCGAATTGGCTGTGTTTTTGCCTTAGAGTACTTATACTTCATTAATTCTATAAGTTTATAGCGATCAATATCGTTTCTGCCTATAATTTCTCCCAATATATCCACTGCAAGCTGAATACGTTTTCTATATGGATTCTTCTCTTTCACGCTCCCACCTCTTTAATGCCTTCCTGTACTCTCTCTTAATTATTCTTTGAAGCGATATTGATAGACCTTTAAGTCTAGAGTATACTCTAACTCTAACATTATCCCGGTATATTATTGCCTTAACCCTCTCTTCACCAACAACCATATATAAAAATACTTTACTACTGGTAATCTTTATCCTATCAATCCATACCTCCTTATATCTAATTCTAGCCTCCCTCAGAAATCCATAAATTATATCTTCAAGTACCTTCATATTAAGCATATAGTGAATACACCTATGTCTTCATGCATTAGAGTAATACTATGTTTAACTAGGTCTTGTATGGAACATTCATCTCTTAATCATTTAAATCTCTGTCCACAAAATATATGTATTTCAATAAACATTAATATGTATACTAATATTTTAATTGATGAAGAAAATTTAATGGATATTCTTGAGATCATTAAATTAAGAAGAGAGCCTATAATTGTTATATTGGATCCAATTAGCCTTTCTAAATATATAGATAGGCTATTATATAATGAAAATATAATCGTTATATACTGAATTTATTGTAGATATTTACGCTCAGTATTTCTCCAACTATGATAACTTATTATCTTAAGTTGCCTAGCTGCTTCCATTAGCCACGATGCAAGAATAGTAGCTAATTTATCAACAGCTATACTCTCTTCAACTTCAACTCCATAGGTCCTTTTATAAGCTTCGACAGCTATCTCAGGATCAATTCGATTCTTCATGTTGTTTTTAAAATAATTAATTAATTCCACAATAGAGCGGCCGCGGTATATATTTACTATTCTTTCCAATTCACTAAAATCTTTATGAGATAGAATAGCTTTCTCAGCTATTGATAAATCCTTAGACCTAGCTATCTCCCAATATTTAAATAATAATGTATAATCTCCAACAAGGCTTCCATCTGCAAGAAAGGGTTTATCTTTTTCCTTACCCAATTTCTTCAAGCCTCCTCAATAACTCACTCAATCTTTCAATAGTATATCTCTTTAAATATTCGGACTTGTCTTCTATAGAATCAACTAGTTTAGATAAAGCATTTATAATATCATCGATTATAACTTGGTATATTCTTTCTCTTTCATAGTCATAAAGAATTTGTAGTGCTCTAGCGATAGTTTGATCACTTGGGTGCATTCTGCGTGATAAGTACTTGTTTATGGCAGCTGGTGAGACACCTAGTTCTAGTGCTAGCTGTCTAGCACTCCTTGTTGCAAGCATAATCTCAATAATTTTATATCTAGCTTCCTTACTAATCCAATGCACTGCTTCATATTCATTCAATTCCTATAACACCTAGGGAAGAATCTATATTATTTATGATGTTCTACTAGTTAATAAAAGGTGTATAATATGGAAAGTGAAGCAGTTATAGCTGGTTATGGCGGGGTTTATGTAGATAAAAGGCCAATAAGGATCCTTAGTAGACACTATCTCGTTAAACCATTACATGTATATGTAGGAGGCTTTGAAAATGCTGTTACAAGAGGATACATTCCAGTTAAGAAACCAGTAGTTCTAGGATCAACAGGAATTGTAAGGATCTTGGAGGCAGGGTATGGTGCAAACCCTGAATTAAGTGGTTCGATAGCCCTTGTTATGCCCACTACATCTAATGGGCTATTAGGACTAGAACTTGATGGTCTATTATCTAAATACTCAACAATACCTATGGATTCTATAGCCAAAACACTATCTAAACAGGATCCAATATATAGTATAATGTATCACGTAGCTATTGCCTGTAATATATGCGAGAATATAGAAGGAAAGAATTTATTAATTGTTGGGGGAGGCATTGAATCCATAGCATTAGCTATATGCTCAGAAGACAAGGTTTCTCGATTATCCGTACTAACACTTTCAAAGACTTCCTATAGAATATTCCGAAAACTTGGTTTCGATGTTTATCAGAAAGTTCAAGATATCAAATGCTGTTTTGATACAATATTTTATGGTTCACTCACTCCTATATATGTTGAGGATTTAATTAAAAAATTAGGGACTAAACATCTTACATTATATGTTAACCCATATACAATACATATAGGAATAAACACTAGGAATATACTTAACATAAATATCATAAAGCCGGAACCTAAAGAGAAACATTATACATACATAGATAGGATAGGAAAAATAATTGATAAATATATTAGAAAGGTATATGTGAAGAGGCTGTCTGGAATCCTAAGCCTATTCCCTATAAATGGTATTGGTGTTATTATTTCATTCAGCTAACCTCCTTTATCATTTGTGAAAGCCTTTTGATCCCTTCCCATATCTGTTCTACTGCTGGATAACTGTAGTTTAGTCTCATACTGTTTGCTCCAGTACCGTCTGGATGGAATCCTTGGCCTGGTACATAAGCTACCTTATACTTCTTTAATGCAAGGTCCATAAGCTTTCTAGCATCAAATCCTTCTTTAAACACATACGTGAATACAAAGAATCCTCCGATAGGCCTACTGTACCATGTATATTCTGGAAAATGCTCATCTAATGCTTGAACCATAGCATCTCTTTTCTCCTTATAGACTTTAGCTATTCTCTGAACATGTCTTTCAATAAGGCCTGTTTTTAGTGCCTCAGCTAAGATATATTGGTTTAAAGTAGGACTGTGTAAGTCTATGTACTGCTTTAGCAATTCAAGTCTTCTAGTAAGATCTTTGGGGGTAACTATCCATCCTAATCTAACTCCCGGCGCAAGTATTTTGCTCGCCGTACTCATGTATATAACTCGATCCTCCTTATCCAGTGCCTTAAGAGATGTTATATCAGCATTTTCATCAAATATGAAGAAGCTATAGGGATCATCCTCGATCACTAGTAAATCATATTTACTAGCTAATTCCAATAAATGCTTCTTTCTGTCAAGAGACATAGTTACTCCGCCGGGATTTTGTGCAACCGGTATTGTGTATATAAATTTCGGCTTTATATCAAGTGCATGTAATCTCTTTAGTGTATCCTCCAATGCTATAGTCTTCATACCATGATCATCTATTTTTATACCGACAACATCGGCACCGGCTAGTCTAAATGCGCCAAGAGCAGCTAAGTAAGTAGGTGACTCTGTAATTATCTTATCTCCGGGGGTTACGAATGCATTTGCTAGCATATATATTCCTTCTTGGCTACCGCTGGTCATAATGATGTCTTCAGGATCTGCCTTGAACCCTTTTGTCCTGTATAGGAAATCTGATAATGCTTTTCTAACCTCATATATACCCTTTGTTTCACTGTATTGGAGACTGTACTCTCCATATTTTATAATGACTTCCTTAGCTATTTCAGCTAGTTCTTCCTTAGGGAAATACCTTGGATCAGGTAGGCCGCCTGCTAGACTTATTATATCCTTTGATCTTTTTACTAATTTGAGTAGCTCTCTAATTTCAGATGCGCGTATTTTTTTAACTCTGGGGTTTAATAATTCATCAAACCTGCCATCCAATAGATATCCCTCACTATATACTATAGTGTATAGTGGTAGAAAAAATTAGGGGATCATGGTGGGAGAAAAGTGGATAGCGAAATAAATATTGTTAAGAAAAAGATAAGGAAGAATATGATTAGGATCGCACTTGTATATCCAAGTACATATGAAGCATCTTTATCTAGCCTAGCCGTACATATGATCTATTATCTCGTAAATACATATCCAGAAATCTATATGGAGAGATTCATATATACGGATAAAGATGTTAAAAGTATTGAGACAGGATCGCCGTTAAGGGATTTTGACTATATAATTGGAAGTATTCACTATGAACTTGACTATATATACTTTATTAACATATTATTCCGAGGAGGAATCGAGATCTTTAGAGAAAAGAGAAAAGGGAAGCCTCTGATCTTTGTAGGTGGACCAGCTCCAATGAGTAATCCCGCCCCATTATCTGATGTAGTTGATGCTATACTCGTGGGAGAAATCGAGGTTCTGATCCCAAGACTTATAGAGATATTATTGGATTATCATAGAGATCCGAATAGGATCTTGGAAAGAATGGATGAGGATGGTTTCCTCGTGATTAAGGACAAAAAGATAACTAAGAGGATATGGACAAAAGATCTTAATCAGGCTTTTTACCCATTTAGGCAAATACAGAGTACTAATAAAGAGCCTGTTTATGGCCGGGGATTAATAGTTGAATCGGCACGTGGCTGTCCTTTTTGGTGTAGATTCTGTTTAGAGGGCAAATTGTTTAAACCTTATAGAATTAGATTGTTTAGTAATTTAAAAAAGATCATTGATAAAGGATTAAGGCTGAATAAGCTTAACAGGATAATATTTTATTCATTATACTTTTTAGGAAATCCTAATGAAAAAAAGATTTTAGAATATATAATAGATGAAGGACTTAAAGCTTCTATACCCTCTATAAGAACGGACTTATTAGATGATGAAAACCTTGATCTCATTTGGGGAATCGGGCAAAGAATGATAACTACTGCCCCGGAAAACATTAGTTTATATGGAGAAAGGATGCTTTGTAAGTGTCATAAAATAAGTGATTTGGCTACTATCCTAAAAAAGGCTATAAAGAGGGGGTTCGATCTAAAATTATACTTCATATTGGGTATTAAGGGAGAATCTATGAATAGTGTTAGGGAAAATATATTGTTTATTAAGACCTTAGCTAAATATGCACGTAGTTTTGGTCGTAAAATATCTATTACAATAAATCCACTTATACCTAAGCCGAAGACTGTATTCCAGTGGATTGGTATGATCGATCTTGAGAAGGCTAGGAGGATAATTAAGATTGTAAGAAATGAATTAGGAGGCCTAGTTGAGACAAGGCCATACTATGTTAACTGGGCATGGGTACAAGCATCCATAGCATTAGGCGACTGGGAAGTGTCTAGGCTATTAGTTGAATGGGGTTTAATGGGTGGAGGTCTAGGGAATTGGAGAAGAATTGTAAAGGAACATGGCTACTCGACTAAGTATGTTTTTAATGGATGGGAATATGGTAAAACCTTACCATGGGATTATATTGTAATAGGTGAATATGTAGAAGATGTTCTAGAAAAGGAGTATATTGTTATGAGAAAATTGTTATCATTTACCTCTAGCTAGATTTTCATGGGATGTAGCTAGTTCTCCCGTTGCTAATACAGCTAGTAGATTTAATTCTCCAGCTAGTACAGCTGATGCTATGATTTCTGCAAACTTTTTAGCATTATCACCCGGCCTCTCACCTCCACCAGCTACACCTAAAATAGATAAGGCTTCTCTTTGTGTAGGTAGCCAGGTACCACCACCAACAGTTCCCACTTCAAGACTTGGTAATGTAACTGAAATATAGAGATCTCCATCTCTTAATTCAGCCCATGTATAGCCCATACTACTCTCAACTACCTGCGCAAGGTCTTGTCCTGTAGCAATAAATATTGCTGCAACAATATTTGCTATATGAGCATTATATGCCATAGACACTGATCTAGCACTACCCAGTAAGTTTTTACGGATATTAACATCAACTATTCTTTCAGGAGTGGTCTTAAGAACTTCCTCAACTATTTCTCGTTTAACAATAGCTTCAGCAACAACTGTTTTACCACGACCATATAGAAGATTTAGTGCAGAAGGCTTCTTATCAACACACATGTTACCACTTAAAGCTATATAATCAATTTCCCCTGGATAATTACCGATAATGTATTCACAAGCCTTATCAGTAGCTATAGTAACCATATTCATACCCATAGCATCTCCAGTCGAATATATGAATCGTAACCATACATTATTACCTAGTACAAATGGATCTATTCTTATTAGCTTTCCATGACGAGTTGTTGATTCAGCAACACTCTTTATTTTATCAAAATTAGTTTTTATCCATTCAATGAATCTATATACATCCCGTATAGTAGGTAAGGAAAATAATGGAGCACGGGTCATTCCATCGTAAAGGATCTTTGTGTATACTCCACCGCTTAGAGTTAGGGCTTTACATCCACGATTAACACTAGCAACCAAAGTTCCTTCAGTAGTGGCTAAAGGTATATAGTATTCCCCATTGGCGTAATCTCCATTAATTCTTAAAGGCCCAGCTATACCTAAAGGGATTTGGATTGCGCCGATCGGGTTTTCTATGTTTCTCCTATATATTTCTACAAAATCAATTATAGTTGAACCTATTGCAGGTAAATTAATACCGAGTATTTCTTCAAGAGCTTTTCTCCTGATAACAGCAGCTATATTGGCGTTTCCAGCTTCTTCTTCAATTTTATGAAAAGAAATTTGTTTATTAACAACTTTTTTAATAAATTCTCTAATATCATTTATTAGATCCAATCTCTGAAGCACCCTTAATTAAGGGTCTAAAAAGCAATGCATACCTTATAATACCTGCTTCACCGTCTTCACCAGTTCTCCTAAGCACTGGTTCTACAAGCATTCCTTCCCTAACTTCTTCGGGATCAATATCAGTTAATCTTGTAATTATTCTAACACCTGTTTCAAGCAGTTCAACCATAGCTATAATTAATGGCCTATACTCCTCGTATCCTATTGGAGACGTATGTATTATTGTCCATGTAAGTACTTTAGCCGGGCCGAATAACTCTAGATCTTCTAATTCTCTTGAACCACAATATCTGCAAACCTTTGATGGAGGATAATTTATTTTTCCGCATTTAAGACATTTAGTAGCTTTTAATCTATAGTAACTATGTTTTTCTCTCCAATAACGAGCTATGGAGTACTTCATACATATTCACCTCCTAATACGTTTAATTAAACCACGGCATTTAGCATACATACCATAATCAATTATTTTCTTACGTGCAAGATAATCCTCAACTTTTGGAGCCTTATCTCTTCTATCAATAATCTTGTCAGTAACTACAATACTGTATGCATCACTTCCAGCTCCACTACCAAATGGAGCTAATAAGATCCTATCACCGGGCTTAGCATTATCAAGAACTTTGGATAAACCTATTAAAGCAGATGCATTATAGCTATTGCCAATATATGGAGTAACAAGACCGGGCAAAACCTTTTCCTTGGGAATACCAAGTTTTCGAGCCACCTTTAACGGGAAACTACCATTTGGCTGATGAAATATTGCATAGTCAAAATCATTGATGCTTAAACCCGTTTTCTCCAAAAGGCCTTTAACAGCATTAACTATATGGTGGAAGTATGCTGGTTCACCAGTAAATCCTTCTCCATGTAACGGATATGGAATGTAGGCTCTTCTCCAGAAATCAGGTGTATCGGTTACATAAGTATAACTAGCCTCAAATACAGCTACAGCCTCATTAGATGATCCTATAATGAAAGCTGTAGCTGCTGATGAAGCTGTAAACTCTAATATGTCTCCGGGTTCTGCTTGCGCTGTATCAGAGCCTATAACCAATGCATATTTAACTAGTTTTGAAGCTACTGCACCAATAGCTATCCTCATAGCCTCACTAGCTGCACGACACGCAAATTCTAAGTCAGTCGCCATTGTATCGGGTGTTATGCCTAGTGCTTCGGCGATAACCGTTGCAGATGGTTTTACAGCATAGGGCTTTGACTCTGTACCAAACCATACTGCACCTATTTCTCTGGGATTAATTCCTGCTCTCCTTAATGCATTAAATGCTGCTTCCCAACCCATTGTTGTAGCATCTTCGTCTCTACTAGCTACTGCTTTCTCAAAAGTTCTTAATCCTCTAGGGGTCTCCTTGGCAAAACCCCATATACGAGCTATCTCGTCAAGAGGAAGTCTATAACGGGGAATATATGATCCCCATCCAATAATACCTGTTTCTTTTTCAGGGTTCAAGAGTATATTCACCATAGAGGTTTTAACTATTACCTAATAATATTAGATTTAGATATAGAATAAAAATAGTTATAGTAAATTATTTTTTAGCATATAACCAACATGCAACATAATGTCCAGGCTCAATCTCAATAAGAGGAGGTTCTTTCTTTGTACAGTATGGCTTTAGATTAGGATTACTATCTAGAGCAACACATCTTGGATGGAAACGGCATCCAGGCGGTATATTAATAGCGCTTGGTACTTCACCTTTTATTGGTACTTCTCTTAGTTTAACACGATTCTTAGGATCAGGTTCTGGTATTGCTTCTATAAGGGCTTTAGTATATGGATGGAATGGATATTCGATAACCCTTCTAGTTTCTCCCATCTCAACTATTTTGCCTAGATACATTATTGCCAGTTTATTAGTAATATATCTTGACACAGCTAGATCGTGGCTAATAAATATGTATGTAAGATTCATTTTTCTCTTAAGCTCCATCATAAGTTCAAGGATTTCTGCACGAATACTTACGTCAAGCATTGAAACGGGTTCGTCGGCTACTATAAATCTTGGATTAAGGATTAATGCTCTAGCTATAACAACTCTTTGTCTTTGACCACCGGATAACATATGTGGATAACGGAACATGAAGTCCTCGGGAGGAGTTAGCTTTACCATTTCGAGAGCCTTAGCAATAATATCGTATCTTTCTTCTCTCGTTGATCCGATCTTGTGGATAAGAAGAGGTTCTTCTAAAATCTCGTATATTGTAATCCTAGGATTAAGACTTCCATAGGGATCTTGGAAAATCATCTGCATTTCTCTACGCAAAGGCTTTAGAAATTTTGCCGGTATTTTTCCGACATCTATACTTCCATACTGATCAACTACTGTTGGCTCATAGCCTTTCTCTTCAAGCTGTTCTATCAATATTTCTCTTGGTTTATATGCTATAAGCCCTCCTGTAGGATCATAAAGCCTAAGTATGGTTTTTCCCGTTGTTGTCTTACCACATCCTGATTCTCCAGCTAAGCCGAATACATCGCCAGATTTAATTATGAAAGATACACCATCGACAGCTCTAACATATTTCCTTGGTCTACGCATTATTATATCGGTTAAGCTTCGCCTAACAGGAAACCACGTCCTTAGATCTTTTACATATAATACTGTATTTTGATCTGGAGTGGGTTCAAATATATTTGGTTCACTCATAGATAAACCACCTTTAGGATTTTACATGAAGCCAGCATGCAACATAATGTCCAGGCTCAATCTCGATTACTGGAGGCTCACTATCACATTTTTCAAACCTAAACTTACATCTAGGAGCAAAACGGCATCCGGGAGGGGGCTTAATTAAATCTGGTGGAACGCCCGGAATCCATTCTAGTTTTTTCAATTCACCATGTAACCGGGGTATGCTAGATAGTAGACCTTGAGTATATGGATGCTGAGGATTATAATATATTTGCTCTGCAGTTCCAAATTCAACTATTTTTCCAGCATACATGATAGCTACTTTATCAGCTATCTCTGCAATTAGGCTAAGATCGTGAGTTATTAAAATAATTGATATCTTTAATTCTCTTTGAAGTCTTTTTAATAAGTTCATAATTTGTGCTTGAACTACTACGTCAAGAGCTGTTGTAGGCTCATCAGCTATTACTAGGGGAGGATTCAAAGCTAGAGCCATAGCAATCATTACACGTTGTTTCATACCGCCGCTAAGCTCATGTGGATAACTATGTGCTCGCCTCGGATCAATACCTACTAAGGCTAATAACTTATATACTCTTGTATAAGCCTCTTTCTTTGTTAATCCTTCATGAAGCATAATTACCTCTGCTATTTGATCACCAACTGTATAAACAGGATTTAAAGCATTCATAGCACCTTGAAATACCATAGATATACCTTTCCATCTAATCTTTCTCCTAAATTCTTCATCACTGTATTTCAATATATTTTTTCCATCAAAATAGATTTCGCCAGAAACAATTTTGCCTGGGGGAGGAACTAATCTTATTATCGAATATGCAAGAGTGCTCTTACCACAGCCGGATTCACCAGCTATGCCTAAAACCTCTCCTTTATTGAGCTTCACTGATATGTTATCTACTGCTTTTACAACACCTTTTGTCGTATAGAAATACGTCTTTAGATTTCTTATGTCAAGCAATACTTCATTAACCATTGGATACACCTCTTTTCATTGCGACAATCTACGTTTTTCAATGGTTACCTACCCGCCAACCACGATATACCAATAATTAAGGAACTATTTTAATGTTTTTAGTTTAAATAATAGTCGCTCCTATATAAGCTTTATTAGATATAATAGATCTAATCATATTTTAACGAATACTCTTCGATTAACTATCGTAGCCAAGGATCTGTATAAAAGATCTGTTTTATTATCCATTTATGATAGTTTTATTATTAAAATTTAAAATAACAATAATTCTTAGATAGATAACAATATAGAGGATGAAATATAGGGTCAGTAAATGGAATATCTTAAGATTCTTGGAAAATATCCTGATGGTAGAGTAATTTATTGGGTTAATCAAGTTACTCCGGCCTTTGGCTATATTGCATTTGGAGTAATAGACAGGGGGACAAATGTACTACAGGTTAGACCCACAACTATTTGTCCGTTAAATTGTATTTTTTGTAGTGTTGATGCTGGACCTTTTAGCAAACACCGATGGGCAGAATATATAGTCGATAAACATGTTATAATTAAGGGAGTTAAAGAGGCCATCAGATATAAAGGATCAGGAATTGAGGTTTTAATAGATACCATGGGAGATCCCTTAACGTATCCTTATCTCGTTGAGCTAATACATGAGCTTAAACGCATACCGGGTGTATCTAGTGTTGCACTTGAGACGCATGGAGCTTTAATGTCTTATAAGTATGTTGATAAACTGGAAAAAGGTGGTTTAGACAGGATAAATTTAAGTATTGAAACTCTCGATCGATGCAAAGCCCGTATTTTACAAGGCGTTAACTGGTTTGATGTGAAAACCGTTATTAATATATCCGAATATGTAGCTAAAAATACTAAAATAGATCTACATATAACACCATTGTGGATTCCAGGAGTAAATGATAAAGATGTAATTGATGTAGTAAGATGGGCTATAAAAATAGGTGCCGGGAAAAGATGGCCTCCTGTAACCATTCAAAAGTACAATGTCCATAGATTTGGACGTAAAGTAAGGGGAGTTAGACCCCTAAGTTGGAGAGAATACTGGAGTAGAATTGAAGACTTGGAAAGGACACTTGGTATAAAACTTAGATGGAGTATGGATGAATGGGGTATGAAATACATGAAAAGAATTCCTATTGTATATGATATTGGGTCCTTGATCGAAGTCAACATAGCTGGCAGGGGAATATTTAGAGGCGAATACATAGGTATAGATGATAGAAGACATAGAATTATTACTATAATAGGCAAACATGTACAAAGGAGCAAACGAGCTCTAGTAGAAATTATAAAAAATAAAAATGGAATATACTTAGGAAAAATAGTTAAAAATCTCTAAGCTGTACGGAATCTTGGTTCAACTATCTTTTCAAGTGCCATACCCAATAATACAAATGCTAGTGAAGTTATAGATATCAGTAAACCAGGTGGTATTATCCACCACCATGAACGCATTGCAACAGCTCTAGTCTGTGGAGTATTAGCACTTGCTAATATAGCACCCCATGTTGGTAATCCATGTCTTATTCCTATAACACTTAAGCCAGCCTCTGTAAGTATCGCGTTAGGAACTGAGAATACCATACTGGCAACAATGTATGGGATTATCTGTGGAATTATATGTTTAAATAGTATCCGTCTATTTCCTGAACCAAGAGCTTTAGCGGCTTCGACATAGGGTTCTTCCTTAATACTTAAAGTCATTGAACGCGTTATTATCGCCAATCCACCCCATCCAAATACCACAAGTATTAGCAATATTGTTAGAAGGATAAGCACTGGGTTATTAGGGAACAATGCAATAACAATATTTGCTAGAAGGATTAATATAGGCAGTAATGGTATATTACCCATTACATCGATAATTCTCTGTACAACTTCATCAACTATTCCTCCATAATAACCACTTACTGTACCTACAAGAAGTCCTATAATGGATGTTATTACAGCTACAACAAGACCTATGGACATTGCCACTGGAAAACCATATAGAAGTCCTAAAGCAAGATCATGTCCTTCACTGTCTGTTCCCATAAGACCAAAGATCGTTCCTTTAAAAATCATTTTCGTCTCTAATACAGGCCTTTCTAAATAGTTCTTGGCATCTATATGAGTCATTATACCTATATAGTTAAGTTCTAAGGTTAATTCATACTTGCCTGTTAACGGCCTTGTAAGGACCTGTATTCCTGATAATTTATAGCCTCCTTCAGTAGAACTCTCTAATATCGGCTTCATATCAACTATATCACCAAATATATAACTAATAGGATTAAGTGTGACTTCTTTCTTTAATAATGAGATAGCCGTTCCTAAGTCAATATCAAATTCTTTTCCATCCGCAGACGTAAGTTTAATGTAATATTGACCGCTGGTTTCATTCAGATATAAAATGCCCTCTTTTTTTGCATAATTAGTTATTAAATATTTTAATATATCTATGTAGTTAAGTTTCTGTTCAGACAATAAAATATCATAGTACGAATTAACATATGCCCTTGAATCAACAAGTGAAGTATTTGATGTTATTTTAATCGCATCCTTGACCAATAACAGCATAATATCATCAGGTCTTCTTAAGTACAATTTATATCTTGGACCTTGCATTCGCTGCCGGTCTATAAGTATACCTCTAAGTCTTACTAGTATACCCTTTGGGAATACAGGGTGCTCTAAAGTGTACTTTAATGTATAATTAACTTGAACAATATATGTCCTAGTTAAGTATTGCGCTGCATCAGGTTCATCTTTTACAACTGCTACATGAGGAGCATATGGCACTCCAAAATATTTAGTCCATTCTGGTGGAACAACATCTGGGTTTTCAACGAGTACTCCAATATTGTCCCAATAATTGTCTACAAAATTCGGCGGCATTGTCAGTGCAGCATATATTGATATACTGACTAAAATCACCAATAAGACAAGACCTGCTCTACCAGTTCCATAGCTCCATACTTCCCTTAATGTACCCTTAAGCTCTCTTAATTTCTGCACGAATTTTTGTCTAAATGTAACTTCATATGGACGAGTTACCTGAGCCATTGTACACTACCTCTAACCAAGTCGTACTCTAGGATCTAGATATATGTACAGAACTTCGAGGATAAACCTAGCTGTTACATAAACAGCCGTTGTAACATAAGTTAGAGCCAATACTGTTGCAACATCTGCAGATACTATTGCTGCATAGTAGAGTGAACCCATACCCGGCCAATCGAAAACTGACTCCGTTATTATAAAGCCGCCAATAGAGTATGCAAGAGATAATATAACAGATGTTGTCACTGGAGGTGCTACAACTCTCAATATATATCTTCTACTAATTAATCTATCAGGAAGGCCTTTAGCCTTAGCTACCATGACAAAATCTTCCCTAACTACACGTAATACCATAGCCCTTATAGAATAAAACCAAGATCCTAGGAAGGCAATGACTATCGTTATAATAGGTAGTGAAGCATGATACGCTATCTTCATTAAGTTAATGAAAGGATCTTGCCAGAATCTATTAATATAAGCTATAATAGGTCTACCAGTATTCGGGAATATACCTAGGCTAAAGGAAAATAATTGTATAAACACCATTCCGAGCCACCATACTGGTATAGCATTGAATAACGCTGCATAAGTTACAACAGCTCTATCTAAAAGACTACCATGTTTATATGCTATTGATGGTGCAAATAACAATGCAATCATTACAACAATTATCTGAGCAATAGTAAGCATAACAATAGTCCTAGGTAAACATGCCATAATAACATTAGATACTGGCACTGGTGCCTGAAGACCCGCTACACCAGCTACCTCATCGCTATAGGTGTATGAGAAATCAAATGACAATATAGTCCATATGAGTCTACCTGCTCTAACATACCAAGGCTTATTAATACCATAGATCTCCTCAAGCCTACTCCTATATTCATTAACAAGTCGTTCAAGTTCGGTCTGATTTATTGCTTGAGGTCGTTGCCTTAGTTGTTGATAATAGGCTCTAACATTTGAATCTATAATTGCCTTAAGAACCTTTATTGAATAGCCCGTTCCTTCCATTATTATAGCTGTCAATGATACAATTAAGACAAGTGCTATTCCTAGTGCTATCGCCCTCCTTAGTAATACTCTGCCCACGCCAGGCATAGGAAGACACACCACTCAACATATTTATTATTAATGATTCCTTTTATTTTTACCCAGTCCAATATACATTATATGTGTTTACATGCCCCTCGAATATTTATACTATTCGGATTGTTTCCCCATAATAGTCTTAGATAAGTAGAAGAGATGTTTAGGGTAAAAAATAAATTGTGCCATATAATGTGAAGAGACTAAGATCTTTTTACAAATGGTATCGCTATAGCTATTAGTACGAGTATTAAGACAACTATCTCTAGAATCTGTACAGTTCCTACTGTACCCTGAAGAGCCTCTACTGATGACTTAAGATCGCTTACATCCTCAGAGCTAGCTAGTCCAGCCACACCCTGGCTAATCTGATCGACAGATTGTGATAAGCTGTTCACACTGTTGACTAGGTTGTTCTGAGCATCGCTTAATCCCTGTACAGTATCAACTAAGTTAGATAACGTATCTAAAGTCTGAGCTTGGCCCTGTGCTAATGTATTAATTGATTCTACGACCTGCTGGAATGAACTTGCAACAGCAGCTCCTAGGGTCTGGTTAAGTAGAGATATCTGTAAGTTAAGTTGCTCAGTTAATTGATCAATTAATGCTGTTGTCTGGTTTGCTAATTCACTTAGACTTGTAGATAGCGAGCTTAACTGCTCCTGTAATGCCTGCATTTGTGTCTGAATAGCCATTAACTGCTCATATAATGACGGGCTAACAGGCTCTATATATTCTGTGTGGACACCGGGTACAGCTACTTGATCCGATATCACCATTATTGTAAACTCATATCTCCTGAAGGATATCATTTGCGCTGTGACATCAGAAGGTAATGTTATTGTCCATACACCCTCAGGTGATGGAGGTAGTTCTGCGAAGTATAGTGTCTGTTTAGCAACAGGATCGTATAGCATGACTATAATCTTAATACTTCCCGGTCCAGTAGCCTCAACAGTTATTTCTACATCCTGTCCAGGAGTCATTATTGGCACATCTACCTCTGTGACAGATGGTGTAGTTGGAGTACCGAATAGCCAGTCTCCAGGCTTAAATGGATATGTTGGATCACGGAATGCATGTAATTCTGCCTCCTGTAGATCGGGGTCGAATCTTACTAACATGTATGCTCCGTCACTAATCCATGCTGGACGTAGGTTAGCTGGGTCGATCCAGTCAATAGCTGCTTGTACACGTGCATTCCATTCATCCATTGTAAGCATTCCATTACAGTAGGCATTGACGCGGTTAAATATAGTTGTATTGTCTACAAATGTCTCTAAGACATCCTCTACATCCGCTGCATGATCTGGTAATACTAAGTTAAGTTGAGGTATACCTTCGTCCTCAGCTCTTGTTTCACTAAGAGCATATGTCTTATAGTCAAATGCTAGTGAGAACATAGCCTCAATTAGTTCTACAGGATTAACGGTTGATAATACAGCATAGTATGCTATGTAGTTAGGATCGAAATGCCAGTAGTCAACATATACAATCATTAAATTGTTATCTGTATCAAATACTAATCCCATAATTGTATCCAACCAGGCCTGATTAGGACTAGCTATTTCAGCCTCTAATGTTGATTTCTCAGTATCATAAGATAGCTCCCACAGGTAAGCCCAAGTGCTAATTACGTCAGCCCATGTGATCTCTATACCGTGGTGCCACTTAGTTCCAATTACCTTGCTAAGATTGAATACTACATAACTCTTAGCTGTAACGCCATCTCCTACAGTAACCCATTGATCAGATTCTGCATCCCAGACAAGGGCATCAGAGGGTACTGGTAGAGTTCCATCTGGTCCAGCAGTTTCTACAGTGTATGTGGTACGGAATGGTATAGGCTCTCCATTGAATGGATGGGCCCACATGAATGGATCATAGGTAGCCCTCTCTATATCCACACTATAAACGTCACTGAATCCACCATATGGATTCCATACCGTCCTTGCTGACATTACCCATAAATGACCTATGGTCATTGTATCTGGATGATCCTCTGCATACCATTCACGTGGGTTCCATATACCACGTAGGCCGGCACCAAGATCCATTGTTAGCCCTCTTACAGTTGAACGAGTGGGTGTTACCTCTAGTCTTGTTACAACCCAAACACGTACACTTTCCTGTATAATTAACTCAGTACCTTCCTTGTATAGTTGATCTCTTTCTTCTTTACTACTGAATTCTCCAAAGAATATCTTCTGACATACTTCATCTATTGTCTTGTTATGGTAGCTCCACCAACCTGGTACTTGGAATCCAGGCATCCATCCATACCATGGAGCTCCAAACTGGTTGATCGTACCATAGTCATATCTGTCTATACCACCTTTACCCCAGCCCTCTGTATAAATGTGCCACTGGAAGTCATATGGATTGCTTGCATATACTCTTGTAATTGCCTCACCAAACGTTAGATAAAGCCTCTGTACATCGAAGCCTAACCTAACAAGGTTTGTTGCTAAGTTATCACCTATCTGCCTTCTCTCATCCTCTGTTCTTATAATGAACTTAAGTGTTATTCTTTCACCATTGTAATACCAGTAAGTACCTAGCTTCTCTGCACCTACAGCAACTAACTTCTCTGATATAATTCTATTGGCTAGATCTAGATCGTAGCCGAATCTGTATTTAGCAATAATATCAGCTATTGTGGCATAGTCCGGATCATATGGGCTGAGGAAAGTGTACATTGGTACAGCAAATCCATTATAGATAGCAGTAACTATGGTATCTCTGTCGAATGCATAGTTCATTGCAAATCTTATTTCTCTAAAAGCAAATGGATTTATACCGTAATCTGGATGAGCTCCAAATTCTACGTATGTCCATCCGCCTTCTTCACTAGCTTCATAGTAGACAATAGCGTCTGGAGGTACTTCCTCCATATCAGCTATTTCATCTAAAGTGTAGTATCCAGTATAGTTATGATAATACACAGGCGATGGGTTAAATATGAAGTTTACTAGTCCTGCTGGTGCAGTATATATGGCAATATTTGGATCATCTTGCATCTCTACAGCTAAAGATGGAGGTACTCCAA
>Ga0190366_1000042_pt1 | contig 23898 bp, 25 predicted proteins | sample 487218910_MG_FD_169990 | JGI IMG/M metagenome (GOLD analysis project Ga0190366, IMG submission 169990) | Hydrothermal vent microbial mat bacterial communities from Southern Trench, Guaymas Basin, Mexico - 4872-18-9-10_MG | ecosystem: Environmental > Aquatic > Marine > Hydrothermal vents >...
CATTTTTAGTACATAACTTGCATTTCCATATAACACGTTACCATTAGAGTCAATAGCCCATCCAGGAGGTATTTCTTTACCTTGCTTTGAATAAATCTCTATTTTACCCACTGGCACAACAGATGTAGCGGCATCAAATAATATTGGCGGTGGTTCACGTTTAGGTACACCGATAGCTATAGGATTTGTACCAATAATCCTGTCAATTGTATGAGTATATGCAACTAGGTTAACTGAATTAGTCATGGTAACTCCTATATAGCCTTTCTCAACAGCCTTTAATGAATAATAGCCAGCTATTCCAAAATGATTACTATTACGTACAAGAACCAATGATACTCCATAGTTTCTAGCCTTTTCAATAGCAAGTTCCATAGCCTTTACACTAACTGGTTGTCCAAGGCCATTGCATGCATCAATAATCGCTATTGCACCACGATCTACAATGATCTTAGGTTCCGAATAAATATCTATGTTTTCAGTCTTTATTCCATCGACATATCTCCGAGTTCTCTGAACACCATGGCTAGAAATACCAAATAAATCAGCTGTTACAAGTACGTCGGCCACTATTTCTGCCTCCCATCTGCGGACTCCTAGTTTTTCAAATATACTAGTTACATAATTTTTTAATAAGACATGATCTACTCTAACATAGTCTTCAGGAGGGACAGGCTTTTCACGCTCATAGAATTCGTGGATCAAGACTCTATCCCTCGAACAGATTGTTATTACATATAATAAAAATATTTATTTTAAGGTAATAAAGGAGTTTCCCTATAAAATCTTCTATGTGAGAACTATGGAAAATGATCCATTTATTTGGTTAGAAGAATTAAATGATCCAAAAACAAGAGAGTTCATTAAAAAACATAATGAAAAATTTAAGCAATACGTTAATGACCTACCTAAAAAGTTCATTAATAGAATAAAAAGATATTACAGTTTACCCTACATTACCTATTTCAAAGCTTGCAGTAAAGGTATATATTTAATCGTTAGAGAAGAGAATCGCTATACGATAAAACTTCTCTACTGGAACGGAGATATTGAAAACATAGTTTCCTCAGATGAATTGGGAGAACACGTAGTTATAAGTGTAGTATATCCATCAATAAGTGGAGATAAATTAGGGTTCTTCTATACTGAAGCAGGAAGCGATGAAGGTATATTGAGAATCATTGATACTATAAGTAACGAGATACTAGATGAATTAAAAGGTAGTGTAGGAAACATTGTTTGGATCGATGAATATAGATACTACTATGCAAGGTTTTACCGTAAGGGAAAAGCTCCCGATGGAATAGAAGCTCCCGCAGAAAGGATATTTATGAGAAAAATAGGAGAGAAAGTAGAAGAACTAGTCTTCGGTTATGAAGTACCTACAAACCATATGATCCGGGTTATGGAAACATGGGAATATGATAAGGTATTTATTATAGTACAATACGGTTGGAATAAATCCATTATCTATGGAGGTTTAAGAAATGATCCTTCTAGCTGGAAGCTAATATACAAAAGAGATAACATACTAGTGAAACCAATTGGGTATTATAATGGGATCCCCCACATGATCGTATACGATAGAAATGGATTAGGTAGAATTATAAGGATCATTAAAACAGAAATAGAAGAAATATTAGGCGAAGATATTTATCCATTGAGAAAAGCCGTGATCGTAGGCGACAAGATTTATGCAGAGTATCTAGTTAATGCATCCAGTAGGATTAAGGTTTTTGAATTAAATGGTAGACTAGTTAAGGAGATCTCCTTTAATGAACCGGTCACCATCAAGATCATGGATCATTACAAAGATACGGTACTAATGAGTGTTGAAAGCTTTAGTAGTCCACCAAGAATATTATCACTAAAGAATCTTCAAATAAAAGATCTCTATACTCCTTTCATTAAACTTGATTTAGATATTAATGAAGAGTGGACTATATCAAGCGATGGTACAAGAATACATATGTTTATTATAAGACATAAAGAAAAAGGTAATAGACTCGCAATTGTCTATGGATATGGAGGATTCGGATTATCAATAACACCATTCTTTATAGGTGTTGTAGCCCCATTTATTGAAGACGGAGGAATATTTGTTGCGGCCAACCTACGTGGTGGAGGAGAGTATGGTGAAAAGTGGCATAAAATGGGAATGAGAGAAAATAAGCAAAATGTATTCGAGGATTACAAAGCTGTTCTGAGGTATATAAAGAACAAAGGTTTCAAGACAGTTGGCTGGGGAATTAGTAATGGAGGTTTACTAGTAGCTGCTACAATGGTTCAATCACCAGAACTATTTGATGTTGCGTTGATCGGCTATCCTGTTATAGATATGCTGCGTTTTCATAAACTCTATATTGGTAGGTTATGGACTACTGAATATGGTGATCCAGATAATCCAAGAGATCGTGCCTATCTCATAAAGTATTCACCTTACCATAATATTAAGGCTGGAAAACAGTATCCATATACTTTAGTATACACGGGTCTCTACGATGATCGTGTACATCCAGGACATGCATTAAAGTTTGTAGCTAGATTAGAAGAAGTTGGGGCTCCCGTTTATTTAAGAGTTGAGACAAGCAGTGGACATATGGGTTCGTCGCCTGTCATTAAGATAAGGGAATATAGCGATCTATATGCATTTATATATAGATCTCTTAGTATTTACTGATCAGGAAAGGTATGTTACAATATTTTATAATTTATAGTTACTAAACAATATTATAGAGAATACGCTTGGTGAGTTATTTGATCAGGTTTCCAGATTATTTTATTTTTGGTACCGCTACATCTTCTCATCAGATCGAAGGAGACAATAAGTATAATGACTGGTGGGACTGGGAAACTAGAGGTAAGTTTAAAGTTAGATCGGGTAAGGCATGTAATCACTGGGAGTTATATAAAAATGATATTGAGCTTATGGCCAAACTAGGTTATAATGCTTATAGATTCTCCATTGAATGGAGCCGTATTTTTCCTAGAAAAGATTACATAGATTATAGTGCAATTGATAGATATAAGGAAATAGTAGATTTACTTCAAAAACATAGTATAGAGCCCATGATTACATTACATCATTTTACGAATCCGCAATGGTTTATGAAGGGGGGAGGATGGGTAAAGGAAGAAAATATTAGGTATTTTATAAGATACGTAGATCTTATAGTTAATGAAATAAAGAATGTAAAATACTGGATTACCTTTAATGAACCAGTAATCTATGTCTTACAAGGATATATATCAGGTGCATGGCCTCCTGGTATAAAAAACTTGAAAGTAGCTGATCAGGTAATTATAAATCTTATAAAAGCACATAATGAGGCTTATAATATTCTTCATAAACATGGCTATGTTGGCATAGCTAAGAACTTAATAGCTTTTAAACCAGGTTCCAATAAAAAGAGAGATATAAACGCGTATAGAAAGATCGATATAGCATTTAACTGGGGTTTTCTCGATGGACTACTTAATGGCGAATTAAAAACTCTTCGTAGTACATATAAGGTAGAATCTGGAGAGCTTGATTTTCTAGGTATAAACTATTATTCATCATATGTTATAAAACACAGCTGGAACCCATTTAAACTGTATATTGATGCAAAACCCTTAGATACTGGTTTATGGACTACTATGGGATACTGCATTTATCCCAAGGGTTTATATGAGGTTACGAAAAATGCTTATGAAAAATATCATAAAGAGATATTTATTACAGAGAATGGTGTTGCAGTTAAAGATGATGAGCTTAGAATATTATCCATGGTTAGACATTTACAATACGTGTATAGAGCCTTACAAGAAAATATAGATGTTAGAGGATATTTCTATTGGAGCTTTATGGATAATTTTGAATGGGATAAGGGATTTGAACAAAGATTTGGATTAGTAGAGATCGATTACAATACGTTTGAGAGGAAGCCCAGGAAGAGCGCATATGTATATAGTGAAATCGCGCGTACAAAATCAATAAGTGATGAATTATTGCAAAAATATGGTTTAGATAAAATTGATTAATGATGCTTGGTGCTAATCAACTTTCTAACTCTCTCTTCAAGAATTCTAGTAATTTCTTCTCTATCTCTAGGATACAATCTATATATCAATATCCATATCAGCGAACATGGAATCCAAAACAATGTAGATATTAATAAAGTCCACATATATGCATCTGGATTACTATAGCCTATTATTCTAAGATATTCTATTAAGACACCGCCAAATAATGGTCCAATAGCACGCCCTACATTATCAAGTATATTAAATACACCAAAAACAGTACCACGATCCTCTGGTAAGTTTACTTGAGATATTATTGCTCTAACATTAGGGCCAGCATAGCTAATTAACTGTATTAAACCAATACTATAGAATGTTATGGATAGCCAGTCTAATAATGTTGGTTCACTAGGTAATGGATATATTAAGATCAATATCGTTACGATCATTCCAAAGAATATGGCTAGCCCGGTGAGTATAGCTCTTCCTCCCTTTCTTTTTCTTTCAGCAAAATCTCCTAGAAATCCTCCTATAAGTCCTCCTATAACAGTTGCTATTCCAAGTAACAATAATGTCATTGTAGCTGTTTCTTTAGACATAGCCTCTAGTTGCCATTAGAAATGATATAAGCCAGTAAACTAGGACACCCCATGGAACAGTGCTTATAATGCCTTGTACGAATATGAAGATGTTCGTAATGGTTTTGAAGCTCTTCTTAACTGCATCCTATGATAACTTGTATCTATATTCAATACCTTTCTCGTAAGCCTCTTTAAGAACTCTCTCGCCAGCTCCTCTCTTAGGTTCTTCAGCTACTATGTAGAATAATGGAGCTAGTATCCAGTTAGGTACAGAAACATATATGAATGGAGGTCTCCAACTAGGAATAATTCCCGCAAGTATCATTCCAAGGAGAATGCCTGTACCAAATGCTGTCTCTATATAACCGTATCCACGACCCCTCTTGGCCTCTTCATACATATCAGCTATCAAGGTATAAGCTATTGGTATTATGGAGCCTATGCCTATACCTGTTAGAAGTCTTAGAATCAATAACTCCCAGTAATTAGTACAAAAGCTGTCAAGAAACACGGTATTTCGCCAGTATATACTCCTATGAGCAATAATTTTTCCTAGAAGTAACGTCTGTTAAAAAGCCCCATAATATCGTTATGAACACGCCTGTAGCTACAAATAGCGACGATACAAGACCCATTTGAGACTCAGATATACCGAATTCCTCCATGATCAACTGATAATTTGGCGGTAAAAGGTTTTGATCGGCCATAAAGAATACGGCAATAGCTACTAATAATATGATAGATAATGTTTTACGAGCATTCACTTTTCTCTGGCCTCCATCCAGTACTCAAAAATAGCCTTATATGCATTAATCTTCTTTTCCAGTAATGGTTTCCAACCCCTAGCATCACTATTTTCAACGATATATGATTTTTTACCATTAACGCATCCAATAAACATATTCAATCTACGATTGTCCCAGTCAAAATTCCATATATCAAGCCCTTTATCTTGAGCCCAACTAGATGTTTTTAAAATCTTTTCTCACCATTTAAAGGTAATTCAGATGGAAAAACTATGTCTTTATCTAAGCAATTAAGCAATTCTACAGGTCTAGCTACATCAGGTAATTTGCCAGCTATATCTCTATAGCCGAAAAACTCTATGTCAGTAGCATATATCATAACGTTATCTAGTTTTGAGAACCATTTACAAAGCTTTCTTGGATTCATAAGTGGGAATTTTCCAACGCCAAGTATTGTAGCAATATTTAATGGAACCCATACAGGTATACCAATAATCTCTCTAACTCCAACAATAACTTTTCCCTCAATAACCTTATTTAAAAAATCTTTAAGCTCTCTTAAACCAATTAAGTAATTAATTATAACAGGCCATTTACCCTTCTCAGCCATATGTAGATGCTTTATAGGAGACTCATATTTCTTAAAATAATCATTTATATCAGTATAGTATAATGCCTTATCATCAACAAATACATGTGTATAATCAAGTAGATCAAGTACGCCTGGTAATAATGGATCATATGCTAGTTCAGGAGGCCAGAAAACCTTTGGCTTCACATTAAATACTTTCTCCTTAACCTCCATATCTTTCTTGACCTGTCTATACACATTATCTAGTGGAAGCAATGGAAGAATCGCATGTGTATATGAGCAACCAGTTAATTCTGTTAGTTCAGAATCTATACCATCCCTAATTAATTCAATAATCTTCTTTGGAAGTCTTTCAATAGTATATCCAGTTATGTTTAGTCCGAACTTAATCTCCTTATTTAATAAGTAATTTATTGTTGGATAGTATGATTTTTCAAAAACATTGTTCCATTCACTAAAAGGTATTTCAGCATATTGAATATTAGCGTGTAAAAGTATAGATATGGACAATATAGATCCCTATATAAACTATCTTGACTGAGCAAAAATAAGTCTAATTACAATAACCATAATTTCTAGATCTTATTAACCTACTTTTACATACCAAGTTTATACTATGCTATTGTAAACAAGATAATACTCTTAGTTTTAGATATTATGATATATTTTCAAGAACACTTACTACACTAGTGTATTTAGTTGTTTATGGCGAAGCATCATATTATGAAATAAATCCTCTCTTTCCATAATTTTTATTTTACCATTTTCTACTAAGATTGCTTCATCAGCTAACATATATGCTAAGTAGATGTCATGCGTAGCGATAGCTATTCCAGCTCCTTCCTTAAGCCTATATATAAGGTCTAGAACTATTTTCCTCTTTTCAATATCTATATGAGCTAGTGGTTCATCTAAGAATATCATTCTAGGCTCTAAAATTAATGCCCTGACTAAGGATACTAGCTGTGCTTCACCAGCTGACAACATATTTACATTTTTATCCAGTAGATATGTGAGGCCAAGCTCATTCATATAGTCTCTTGCCTTTCTGAACGCATCCTCTTTACTATATCCTCTTATCATTAATCCGTACGCTATGTTGCAGAGAACTGATCCATGTAGAAGAACAGGTTTTTCATGGACATATACTATTTTTCTTCTAAGGATAAGTGCTTCTTTATCTTTAAGCCTCCAGAAATCTCTATCCCAAGTAAATACAGAGCCTTTTAATGGTTTATAGATCAATGAAGCTATTTTAAATAGTGTCGTCTTACCACTACCATTAGGCCCGACAATAACATAGATATTTTTCTCCTTAAATTCATAGCTAATATTCTCTAGAACCCATTTATCCATGCCTGGATATCTGAACCATATGTTTTTAAGCCTTATACTCAAACCCTATACATCCTCCTAAGAATTCTAAGACTAAACGATATAACTACAACTAGTACTACAAGTATAGTGCCAAGAACAACTGCTATTTCAAATTCGCCCTTAGAAACCTCCAATGCAATAGCGGTGGTTAATACTCGTGTAAAACCGCGTATATTACCTCCAACCATCAATGCTATACCTAGTTCACCTATAGCTCTAGAAAAACCCATTACGGATGCGGCTATAACGCCGGGTATTGATTCTCTCAGTACTATAGCCATTATCTGTTTTTCAGAAGCTCCTAATGTATAGGCGAGTTCACCATACGTATTCCATGAACTACTTAATACGCGGTAACATATTGATGTAATTAATGGTGTTATCAAAATAGCTTGGCCTAAAATAATTGCATATGGTGTATAGAGAAGTCTAAATAATCCTAATGGACCCCTACTACTGAGAATCATGTAGAGAAGAAGACCAATAAGTACTGTCGGTATACCTATTAATGCCTCAAAAAAGGGAATTATATATCTAGAGGCTCCCGGCGATCTAGATAGCTTATATGCTAATAAAATGCTCCATAGAGATGATATTATAGTAGCTGATCCGGACACCCATAGTGATCTTATCGTTATATCTAAGATTTCATTCAATATATCCACACCAGACTATTATTTTTCTGACAGCTCTTCCCAAACCTCTTCAAGCCATTCAATATTATTTTTAGCTGGATTGAACAATCTCTGACCATATTCCTTAACGCCATAGTTTGCTATAAGCTCCTGGCCTTTATTTATAATGAATTCTGCAAATTCTTGTGCAGCTTGTCTTTCAGCTCCAGTACATGATGATACAACATATATGCTATAGATATTTATTAACTCAGTATCATTGCTATATAACATCTCTAGATCAGGTAGTTTACCTTCCTTCTTAAGCTTTAGATAAGTACCTATATCACTTAATACATAGGCTTTCTCCTCATTAGCTACAAGTAATGTATTTGACATACCACTGCCTGTTTCCAAGTACCATGGTCTACCATGCGGATCAAGATTTGTTAGAGACCATATAGATAACTCCTTAACATGTGTTCCAGAATTATCTCCTCTACTAACGAATTTCGCCATACCCTCCTCTCCAGCCTCATAGATTTTCCTGAATGCATCAACTACACTATTTGAATCCCTTATACCTGCCGGGTCATCTATAGGTCCAGCTATGATGAAGTAGTTGTATGCAAATATCTTTCTACTAGTTATAACATTCTTCTCAATATACTGTTTCTCAAGACTTGGTGCATGCACAAATACCATACATGCATCTCCGTTCTCAGCCCTTCTCAAGGCCTCGCCACTACCAACTGGTATGAAGTCAAAGAATGTATTTGGATGTTCTTTTCTAAACTCATCGGCTAAGTAATCGAGCAGTCCAGTAGCGTATAGACTTGTTGTCGTTGTTACTCTAACTCTTATTTCCTTAGAATTTGATATGTGTATAGCTAGGCCTATGGCTATCACTAAAATTATTAGAACACCTATAATAATTGCTTTATTCAAGGCCTATTCCCTCTACCGTATTTCAATAAAAACATGGTATATATCGTTATCGGATAACGGTTAACGGATAACAATTATATATTATTTAGTCTATGATAATAGTAGGGAGTAGAATTTGAATATCAATAAAATAAGGATCGATGTTAAGTATGAAGTTATTTTAGAATATGATGGAATACCTATAGTTGATTCTAAACTTTCATCATTGCTTAAACTAATAGATAGAAAAGGTTCTTTATTAGCTGCAGCTCGTTCATTAGGCATACCATATTCCAGAGCTTGGGAAATGATTATGAAAGTTGAAAGAATACTTGGAAAACCATTAATAATAACATATAGAGGAGGGCGAGGAGGAGGGGGTACAAAGTTAACAGAAACCGGCAAGAAATTGTTAGAAATCTATGTTAAAGCAGAGAGTAAGCTATACAAATATACAGGTTATCTAGGTACTAGAAAATACATTTCATTAAAGGAGCCTGATGTAATAATAGCCTATAGCCACGATCCATTATTAGAGATTATACTAGGAAAACTTGAAAACAAAGGTTATAGTATAGATGGGCTTTGTATAGGCTCTGGAATGGCTTTAGCAACATTATCATTGGGAGAAGCCGATATAGCTTGTATACATCTATTCGATCCTGAGAAGAGAACTTATAATAAACCATATATTGAGAAGTATTGGCTTACTAATAAGGTAATTCCACTAGGAGGATATATGAGAGAACTAGTATTTGCTTTAAAGCCTGGTTTAAAAATAGATTCTCTTGAAGAGCTTTTAATTAAACTTATTGATGGAAAACTTAAGTTAATTAATAGGAATAGGGGCTCGGGTACAAGAGTTTATCTAGATTATCTATTAAGTAGGACAGCTAAGAAATCAGGTAAAGACCTTTCTAAGATAAGAGGCTATGAGAATGAAGTATATACACATATTGAAACAGCTAAGTATGTTGCTATGGGAAAAGCTGATACATCTCTTATGCTAAGGTATGCAGCTGAATTATACGGTCTAGAGTATATACACGTGACATGGGAAGTCTTTGAGTGCATAGCACTAATTGATAGATTATCAAAAGAGGCTATAAGAGAATTTAAAAATTTATTGAATTCTAAAGATGTATTAAACCTTATTAATAAAATGCCTGGTTATAGGCATTTACCATAGACAGTGCATTACACTACACATCAAATATTTAGCTTACTTAGCAACAAGATATATATTATAAGATGAGGAGGGATTTATCTTTGGATTATGATAAGTTTAAACCTTATATACCCTTATCGGAAACCAAGTATCCAAAAGTATATCTTGATGTACCATCTTTTCTGGGCTCTAAGGTTGTAAGTAATAAACATGAACTTAAGGATTGCGATATAGCTATTTTAGGTGTTCCTTGGGAAGGAGAACTCACATGGGGGTCTTGGAGTGGATGTGAACTTGCACCAATGTATATTAGAAAAGCTTCCTTAAGATATAGCGGCTATATACCCGAGTTTAACATTGATATTCTAGAACATTACAATTTATGTGATTATGGAGATGTTTGTATTGAAAGGGGAAACACTACTAAAACATTTAAGAATATATACAATAAGGTCCTTGATATTCTTGAAGAAAATGCTACTCCAATTGCTATTGGAGGAGATCATTCAATAACTATACCTATAGTTAAGGCCATTGTTGATCATGGTTATAATCCCTTAATATTACATCTAGATGCACACTATGATTCCATGCCATCATATAAAGGCAATAGGTATGCTAGGTGCTGTCCTATTAGAAGATTAGTTGATGAAGATGAAGTAAACCCTGAAAATATTTTTCAAGTAGGTATAAGAGGCCCTCGAAATGCTAAAGTTCAATATGAATTTGCAAAGGAAAAAGGGATAAAAGTATATACTATATGGGATTTGAGAAATAACGGCTCGGAAACATTGATCAAACAAGTCATTGATAGAAGTAAAGAGACTGATGGTGTGTATATAACCTTATGTATGGATGTACTAGATTCTTCAGCGGCACCAGCCGCAGCCGGAGATCCACTTGGATTAACATCATATGAATTAATAAACATACTTATGAAAATCGTTAATAAAGTTAAACTTCTAGGAATGGATCTAGTTGAGCTTTATCCACCAATAGATGTAAGAAATATGACAAGTCATCTGGCTGTATGGATTATACTATATACATTGGCAGCAACAATACATTGCTGATCAGTATATTAATAAAATAGTGTTTAATATAACAACCAAGTACTGCCGATATGCCATATAAATACATTTATCTTTTATTACTACAATATTTTACTCATACCACATATAAGTGGTTTAGGGTAGAGACTATGAAATGGGCTTTGCTATTAGAATTGTTTATTAGATTTCTTAAGGTAGGTATAGTGGGTTTCGGTGGTGGTTGGGCAATATTGCCTATCATTGAAAGAGAGATTGTTGAAGAAGCTAAATGGATCTCAAGATCAGAGTATTTAAATATGGTTGCTATTGCTGGCTCAACTCCAGGGCCTGTTGCAGTTAATGCAGCTACATACATAGGTTTTAAACTTGCAGGTCCATTAGGTGCTTTTATAGCTACAACAGCTGTTGTATTGCCCCCATTCATTACAATATCACTTATAGTCTATGTGCTAACGAATTATTTAAGTAATAAATACGTCCAAGCATTATTAAATGGGCTAAAGGCAGCTGTTCTGGGACTAATAGTCTTAGCCTTATATACTACAGTAAAACAAACATATACATCGCTACCTGGAATAACACAGATCGCTGCTATGCTGTTAATAGTAGTCTTCATGATAATATCTATACTAGTATTTAAGGTACATCCTCTCATATCACTACTAATATCTGCTTTAATAGGATTACTACTAGGTGTCTTAAGAATATGGTGATCCAGGTATTTAGCTTAAATAATAACACATTATTATAAAAGGACTTCGGTACATAACCATTTAATTAATCTCTATTTCCTTAGCAATGTTTTATCTAGCGAAGCTATATACATACTAATCAATATTAATGAGGCTCCACATAATTGTATTACTTTCATTGCTTCTCGTAGAAATAAGTACGCAAAGAAAGAGGCCGATACTGGTTCTAATAGAAATATAAGCGCGGCAATAGCAGGATTGATGAATCGTTGCCCATAGACCTGTAGCGCGAAGGCCACATTACTGCATATAAGAGCCAAATATGCTATCATTACTATGTATAATGTTTCTATAGTCTTAAACGAGTTAAACAGTACATCGGGAATAATGAAAGATATTGCTGGAACCATTTCGAAAAAAGTAAATATAAGTGGATTGGACATTGAAAATTTGTCTATAATAATAATTTGAGAAGCCCACATAAGAGAACCCATGAGAACAAGTATATCACCAATATTAAGTCCACCTTCAGGCATAGTTAGTAAGTAAAGACCGGACAATGCAGGAGCTAGTGATAAGATAAGCTTTAAACTATATCTTCTGAGAATGAAATAGGAGTATAGGTGTACAAAAACTACACTTAATCCAGTTATGAATGCAGAGTTACTAGCTGTAGTATACCGTGTACCAAGACCTTGAAGCCATAGACCTAATGCATAAAACATACCAGCTAATAATCCTCCTTTCACCCCAACTGTAAATGGCTTACAAGAAACTTCGTCTATACATACTTTAGCCCTGTAATACAATACATAAGGCATTAGACCACATATAGCAATTAAACTCCTTAACCATACGTACGTATAATCACTTATATTCATTACAATAATTTTTATTATTGGAAATGATGAACCCCAAATCAGCGAAGTGCCTATCAATGCAATTAATCCTTTAGAAGTATTACGCTTCATAGCATTCCCTCAGAGAGCAACCAAAATTATCCTTAAATTAAAATTACTACGTATATTATGGTAATAAAAGGCTAAACAATTATATAAACATAGCTACTTTAATCACAAAACCCATTTAAAGAGTATATTTCTATAGCTATAAATTCATTTATGTTGAAGGGACTTAAGAATAGATACTATAAGTAAGGGTATATTTATAGCAATTATTAATGGTATGAAGAACATTAATCCTTCGCTAATCCAGTAAGGTAGATCATAAAAGTATAAAATCGTGCTTAAAATAACTAATGCTAATATGTAAGTTGACAAAATGGCTATAAGTAATGAGTCTGAGTTAAGTTCTTCTCGATAAAGTAGATAGTAAGCTACTGCTAAAATTATAGAAGCTATGAGAGAAATAAAATATATAAACATAATGTTTACACCTCATCTTATAACAACTATTGGCATCCCTAGCATTTTATAATTAATATTTTATTAGAAAGATAAAAACATAACTATGTAACCATTTTATCTGATCAAGTTAATGTATAGAGATTTTTATTAAGACATAATATACATTAACTCAACTATACAATACAATAATAAAGAGATTCTAAGTATAATTGGGGCGTTAAATAAATGTTATGCGGCGGCCGGGATTTGAACCCCGGGATCTCCGGCTTGGGGGACCAGAACAATATGCAAGAATTCATATCAGTTGATATGAAAGTGCTGCAGAGACGATAATCAATACACATAGCCATAGATGCCATTACTTGATGGCCGATATGAAAGGTCTATATAGGGCTATTGAAGTTCCTTAAACTTTACCTTAAACTTTAGCTAACTTACTCACAAGACTTATTATTCCGATCGGCAATAATATAGCTAGGTATTGATATTAGCTAAGTAGACAACAAGTACCTATATGACAATTATTCTATGCTATGTCTATACTACATGTTTGACCTAGGTTCTTAACTCTAGTTCTCTTCTCCATTCTCTGAACACTATTTCGAAATGCTCAAAGAATCCTTGTCGTCCAAGTATTGCTAGGTCTGAGGAGATGTATTCTGTGAACGCTACTGGCACCTTTAGCTTTCCTAAACCCTCTATCTCTAGCTCTACCTCTTTCTTTATGTAGGCTGATATATAGCCTCCAACACCAGCTAGGTACTCCTTCTCAGCATCTCTTAGATCTATGCCTGCATCATCGGCAACACTGATGTGAAATAAGCTTACAGTTGCACCGCTATCTACTAGTGCGTACAGCTTGGTTATGTACTTAGCCCTAATCACTACCGGGATCATTGGGTAGTATCTTCCACGAACATTAACATAGCTGAACACTCTACGTACAGTCAAGAAGCTACACCCAGAGTGGCTAAGGGGTCTGCCTAGACAACTAGTAGGTCGTGGCTTGGGACTTTAATCACATAGTACTCATCACGTTTATATCCTTTCTTCTCCATAACTCTGCGGAGCTCTTCAAGGGAATTAGCCCACGCAATTACCTTTCCATCCTTTATAGCAGCCCACTTACCTGGAGGCACCCTATCAAGCTCGCCAGGCTTTACAAGCTCTACAACCTTAACCCTAGACAAATCTAGTCACCACACTATATCTACAGTAAAAACCCTTGATAACTCTTTACTACAACTAGAGACAATAAGTGCTTATACTTCCATGAACTTAAACCCTAACTATAGGAGTTTTAAGGTTATCAACTCTGACATGCATGTCTGAGGATGGTGATATACACGGTTGTCAACATTTGTTGGAAGAAGTCTTGGAGTTAAAGGAGGTTGTTCTATTGTTTGGTGCGGCGGCCGGGATTTGAACCCGGGATCTCCGGCTTGGGGGGCCGGCGTCCTAGTCCAGGCTAGACGACCGCCGCCTTTCCCATTGTTATGATTTAGTGTCTGGGTTTTTATGGTTTATTTAGGTGTTTTCTTATATTTATTCTATGATGATGAGGAGAGGGTCTCTTGAGCCCATATGGGGGCTGTGATGTGAGCCGGAAAATCTGATAATTTTATTCAGTAGTCATGCTAAGTTTATAATATTACTCCAATTAACTAGTTAAACTAAATCATATCCAGCTACATTATCAAACCTTTATATAAAGCTTCATAGGAGAGTTACTCATTAAAGAATAAAAATAGATACCCACAGAGTATCTTAAGGAATAAGCATAACTGATAGACTAACCTATTCTGATCCTTCAGATGCGATTCATGATGCAAGGAATTATTTGCTGTAAATAATGGCCTATCAGTGTACTTACTTAATAGACTATTTTAGCGAATAAGATTGCTATTTTCATTAATGGACAGATACTCCGACACAATCTCCTAGACCCAAGGAGAAACATTCTAACTTCAACTCTGAAAACATGTAAACTCTACTACTAATAGAGCTTAAACCCGTATATTTCTTATGGAAAGGTATATCTATAGATAGAGCTTATAAAGGAATCATGCCCAGAAGAGTTTAAGCCTATAAATCTGTCATCAGTTACATAAATAATCCAAGGCTTTTTAAGCAAATCAGCTAAATAAGCCCATAACGTCTTAACCAATACAGCCTACACAATATATTATGATAAGGGATATTAAAAACTAATAAACCACAACATCTAGAATACCTATGTAGATAAGGAGCCGCCGTAGCTCAGCCCGGGAGAGCGCCCGTGGAAACCCTCTAATGAGGGATCCGGCGAAGCTGAAGACCGGGTTGTCCGGGGTTCAAATCCCCGCGGCGGCATACCCTTTATGTCTCCAACCATTGTGTTTATTTTACAGAATACATTATTTTCCAATTGGGTGCCATATATTGACTAGAATATTAGTTATTCCACTGACAAGACCCTACATAATCGACTACTTAAATATATGGGCTTCTAATTTGAGAGAAAGTTTTTCTAAAGCAGGTATCTCTATAGATGTTCTTATATGGCCTGATGTATTAAAGCCTTCTATGGACTGTTTTGTCTGGAACAGAATGCAGTATCTTAGTCATTGTTTACTTAGGTGGCTTTATAATCAAGTATCCCGAGGTTTTGAGGACTATATTATTGGTATAGGCTATTTAGACGGTTTTGAATATGGTTTAAACTTTGTATTTGGTGAAGCATCTCCTGGATTAAGGACTGCTATAGTATATACTAAGAGACTTGATCCACGCTTCTATGAAGATAGATATAATTTTAACCTATATATTGAACGCGTATCCAAAGAGATTGTCCATGAATTAGGTCATTTACTAGGTTTAGGTCATTGCAGTAATACAAATTGTGTTATGAGATTTAGCAATAGTGTTTATGAAGTTGATGAAAAATCTAAGTTCTTTTGTAGAAATTGCTTAGCCAAGCTAATGAAGAAATTTATCTAAATGTCTAACACAAAGTACGCTTTCCATCCATTTTCTTCACGTAATATTTTCATTAAATGGTATGTTACTGCTTTTACCTCAACCTTAGATTCATGTTTTTCAGTATCAAATTCTTCGCCTTTACATAAACCTATAGCTGTATAGTCTATTTCATTATTTTCCCGAGAAACTATAAACTTGTTAACCCGAATTTCGCCACACATTATATTTTCAGAATAATATATTGTTAGTAGTTCTTCAAGCCATCGATAAAGCAAATTCTCAAGATCTACTCCATGGGCCTCTATATTTCTATAAATTCTCCCATTGATTTTACTCGTATCGGTCATGGTCTCAAACAACGCTATGCCCGCATTCTCTAATAACTCAATGATATTTGCGCCATAGGCAAGTATATACACATCAGCCGTGTGTTCTAAGTAATCAAACTTGCCCGGTAAACCACGTTCAACAATTTTTGCTTCATTAATCAACGGCCTCACCTCTAGAAAACTATTCATATAGGGGCTCTTATATTTTGAACTAGATAAGGACATTAAACAGTCGTTATCATCTCCTCATTAAAATTAGTTTTAGGCCATTTTCATACTTATACAAAATAGTTTTTACTTAGAGATTATATTGTTTCTATGGTAATTCCTTATTAATGTATAAATCTATTATAGTATTTCAGAGGAGTTCTGGAGGTGAAAGGAAAATGATGGTAGCTATCCTTGTTGGCGGATTTGGCAAAAGACTTCGTCCATATACTGAGGAACTTCCAAAACCTTTGATTCAAGTAGCTGGTAGACCTATTCTAGAATGGCAAATTGAATGGTTAAAGAAGTACGGTATTAATGAATTTGTATTACTTGTTGGATATAGAAAAGAAAAGATCATAGAATACATAGGTAGTGGGAGCCGTCTTGGAGTAAGAGTTACCTATGTTGTCGAAGATGAGCCATTGGGTACAGGTGGAGCCTTGAAGAATGCTGAGCACATTTTATCTAAGAGTGATATATTCTTAGTGTTAAATGGAGATATACTGACTAATCTCAATCCCGAGAAATTAATTGAAACTCTAGAAAACACTAGGAAGTTCATAGCAGCTATTGCAGCGATTCCTCTACCAAGTCCTTACGGCATTTTAGAGATAAGTGGCAATATTGTAAAAGGCTTTAGAGAAAAACCTAGACTTAGTGATTACTGGATTAATGCTGGAGTTTATGCTATGACACCAAATGTATTTGATTACTTACCTGAAAAGGGTGATATCGAGAAAACAGCTTTTCCAAGAATGGCTTCAGAAGGAATACTAGCTGCAGTAAAATATACCAACATATTTTGGAGAAGTATAGATACACATAAAGATCTTGAGGAAGCGGCTAGGGAGATAACTAATTTAGGAGGCTTATAGTTAATCTTTACTTTTCATTTTTAGCTTGTTTACAGTATTCATAGACCATACCATTTAATATAGTATAGAGACACTGTTTTTCATCAACTATTATAGGAACATTGTATGTTCTAGCTAATTTAAATAGTTCTTCCATGTTATTTACAACGATCTTTTCTCTTTGATACTCATTGAGTTTATGAACATTTATTATTAAAGGCTTATATCTCTTCATATAATAGTCTAGTTCATTCTCTCCATTCATAGATCGCCCACGTACGATCATAACTAACATGGATAAGGTAATAGATCCTAGTACTATTGAGGATATTAATGTTATTTTTCTAAAATCATAGACAGTATAGATTCCATAGACAATGTTTTGTCTGCTATGTACTTTCTCGTCCTTATATTCGCCGGTAAGATCAGAGTATGTTATAGATAACTTGTTACGTTCAGTAGAGAATGTAAATATTATCTTTGGTTTAATACTGTACTCTTTACTTTTACCAGTGTTATAATTTGCAAAACTTGATACCTCTACAAGGACGGTGTACTTATATGTATAGAATCTTGTACCTGTTTCGATGCTTATTCTATCAACAATCGATCTTATATGAGATAAATTTATAATTATTTTCTTATTAAAAGACGTGCCATTGATCGTAGTTATATTAGTAATATCTATACTTTTTGACCATTCGCCTACATTAATTACTCCATACACTCTATACCTAATTTTTTGGTATTTTAGATTGCCTAACTCTGTGTTATTATATATTGTAGATTTGAATGATACATTTAATTCAATGTTTTTAACGAGATTTAATACTACTTCATTTTCCTCAATATAGGGCTTATAATCATATATAAGAGCTGGTTTAACATAAATTCTTATTTTAGGAGTTAAAGACAACTCTCCGTATTTAATTACATCTTTATATGTTGTTGTCGGCTTCAATGAATATGCATATGACATGGCTAGAGAGGACACTATAAACATAGTTAAGGCAATTAGAAATATTGTCTTTAAAATAAAAGATTTATTTTTCAAACTTGGTCTATTGATCAAATATATTGCACCAATTCTTTAGCTATGTATACTATATTTAGAGCCAGTATAAAAGTTATCGTAGCTATGACTGAGGTTATATAATCTCCAAAAAATCTCATCATATATACTAAGGGAAAACCTGCATAAGTTACTATAAAGACAGCCTTGCCAAGAATATTCTTTTTACTTAATCTCCATGGATCTATTCTACTTAAAGCATCTCCTTTTGTATAGTACACATTGCCCGATACATCATTATCTATCTTTATAACTCTATGTATTACTATATTGTCTTTCAATACAAATGCGACAATATCTCCTTCCTGAATATTATCACTTTCACGAACAACAACAAGATCACCTATTTTAATTGTGGGCACCATACTACCACTGGATATTACAAGAAATCTATATCCTAAAAGCAATGAAAATGAGATAAGTAAAATCATTACAATCATTAATATTTTACCCAATTTTTTTAGTGTTTTTGATCTTTTCGTCCTTAACGTTTTATTAAAGATGCTAATCCTAGTGAATGTTCTGGACATTCCTGGAAAATTAAAAATTAAATATAATACTGTTAACTGAATTATGGAAGACAATAATGTAATTTGTATACTTATATACCATTGCATATCAGGAAGAATAGGAAATAGTTTAAGCATGAATACTGTTGATAATCTAATAATCAATAAATGAAGAAAACTGTATCTACTCGCAATTATTGTATATACTATACTAACCGATAATAGAGATATAAATTCAAGGATAAATGGTGGATGAAATTCTATAAACTTTGAAAGGGGGATTTCAAAAAATGTCATTAATAAAGCTATCAGAATGATATGGTATAAATTACTGTTTCTTACATAATTAGTAATATTATACCTTAATAGCTCTATTAAAGCATAGAAACTTAAGAAATACAAAGCATTTGTTATGAATTGCGTAACTGTAATTGTTAATATATTAAGACCAAATCCTGTTACAAAGCCCATTATAAAGCTTGGAATTATTCCTGCCAATACAAGTGATATTATTTCGTATTTTTCACTTAGAAAATGATAAGATTTCTTCCTTAAATATTTATTAAAGAATATAAGTGTAGAAAGAGAAACGAATATAGGTATAATATAGTATGCAAATCCATATAATAACCCACTGTTCTTTATATAATATACCATGAATAAAGAAATGAATGATAAAAGAATATAGCTAACCTTCATATGCTTTATACACCTTCTTGGACTATATTATAAGATTTAAAAAAGATTGAAATTATATTATTATGGAGGAATTACGTATTCATTCCACTGTACTACTTCTAAGTATAGTGTAAATGTTAATGAACTTCCCTGTGGAGCTTCTTGAAGCACTGTTATGTCGAAGCTTATGTTTGCGCTTTGATTAACATGCAATTGTTCTCCAAAGTTATCTCCCCACCATATTGTTAAATCAGGCTTACCATCACCTGTTACATCTATCTCTTCTCCTTGATTCAATTCTTGTTCATTTAACTCGTAATATGTAAAATTATGAGTACCATTACTCAGAATTACTCTCCAAATCTTTACTGGTATTCCACCATTATTATGTATCTTGAACGCTATATGCGTATAGTACCAAGGATACACATTATATAACGTTACATTCATCGTATCAGAGTCGCCATCTCCATCGCTATCTATGAGAGATACATTTGTACAACCAACATCCTTATCAAGTTGTTTAGAACCTACGCTTGGATACCAAGTCGCATTCCAATCATTACCCTTATTATCACCATATCCTGCCACTAGACCGCATGCATCCTTATAAGTTACTGTGCCATTAACGAACTCTACATCGACCTCTGAAGTACTAACGTATACATTTACTTTTAGAGTTTGGCTCCACATTGCTATAGCTGAAGCTGATAGCAGTACTAGGGCAGCAATTATTATTACTATAGTTATACTTTTTTTCAACCTATATTACACCTATATATTATATGTTACGAGATTGGGTCTTACCCAGAGCGTTATTAAAAAACGCTTATTCATATTTAGCCTTTATATAGTTTTTATGGGCCGTTAACTTCGTTCCACTGTGCAAACGTTAATTCTAAGTCGAATGAGTATGTTGCTGTTTCATTTGCTTCTTGAGTGACTATTATTTCAAGTATATATGTTGTGTTTTCTCCTTCATGCATCTGTGTATCTGCTGGTTTGTATAGTGTTATGTTTAATGCTTCCTCATCTGCTGTTGATAGATCAGTCCATGAATATGATAGTAATTTTACAGGTATTGTACCAATATTGTCTACAACTAAAGTTATATTTACTGCATAGCCTGGATAGGCATTTACAATTGTCACGTTAAGTTTTATAGGATTACCAGCTCCATCATCTTCCTCTACACTTACTATACATTTAGCTACGTCCTTACCTTCAGTATTATTAAAACCAGGAGCTTGAGGATCTGCGTCTGTGTCTGTACAGTTCCAGTCACTCCATTTAACCTTTACTTCACCAGTATTAACGTAGGCGTTTAACTTTAATGTTTCACTCCACATTGCTAGTGCTGCACCGAATCCAATCAATAGTATTGATACTATTGCTATGGCAAATATTTTACCTAAAGCGTACATCTTATACACCTTAGGAAATAGGATAGTTTAGAGTATATAAGAAGATAAGGCATCTAATATATGGATAAAGTGTATGTATAAAAGATATGTATTTAATTTATCTAATTAATATACCATTGTTCATCTACAACTATGAACATGTAGCGATTTTGATCAATATTTGCTTTATCAAGTATATTCCTAAATCTAGGAATAACATGATCCAAGCTATGGCTTACAACGAATATACATTTGAGACCAGTATCTATGAGTATTAGTAATGCTTTACCAAGTACATTAACTACATCTTCTTTATTCATATTCGAGCTTAAGCTAAGTACAACATAAGAGTTTGTATCATTTCCTACCATATCTATTACATACTCAAGATCAGACTCTCCATATACATGTTTTCCATATTCTACCGAACTATCTTCACTAAATTTCAACTTACTTCTAATGATCTCTGACATAGCTTTATTTGCAAATATTTTTGCTCTAATAAGTGATTTATTATTAAGTATTTCCCTGACATTAGTTAAAAGGGATAATAATTTATAACCATATGTTGTCAGAGTGTAATGAGATCTCCCATCAACTCTTCTGACATTAATAGCTCCAATACCAACAAGTTCATCGATAAATTTCTTAAGTGATCGTGAATTTAGATTAGCAGCATATAATACATGAGTTTTACCCGCAACTCCTTCACGTTCAATAAAGTCAAGAATAGTCCACATGATATCTATTTTCGACCTATGGCCGAGCCTTTTAGACATTTAACTAACCCGATTCAACTATAGCGGTTGTTCCATATGTATGTTTGATACCTATTAAACCTATTGTATAAATTGTACATACTATCAAGAAGATATTTAATCTATAAATAAAATGTTTAAAAGTTTAAATACATTATAAAAACCTTGAACAACCATCCTTATAAATCCCATTCCATAAATAGAAAATATCAGAGCCGGGGTGCCCGAGCGGTCTAAGGGGCCGGCCTGGAGAGCCGGTGGGTCTTGGCGGCCCGCGCGGGTTCAAATCCCGCCCCCGGCGCCATCAAAATTAATACTCTATTTAAATTTAAGCTAAGACATCAGTTATTTATTGATAAATACATAGTTAAAGAAAATAAGATATTTGTAAAATTAAGAATTAAAAGAGCCTTAAAATATTGGAAAAATAACAATAAATTTTATAATTATTAAAGGAGCAATATTTATCCGGTTTATGAAAACACTAAATTTATAAGATCATGAAACTGGTTAAGGAATTTAATAATTCTTCAATAATAAATCATGTAGCATTAGTACATATAAAACGATGCCCCATATTGTGACCAAAACAGAGTCCGGGAACTTTTATTGAATTCCTAAATAAGGTATGTAACCCTGCATTATCCTTTAGTAACATAATATATTAGATGATCAATTATAAGCCACTACTATTAAATATCCTTTCTTCTTTTTCCATTCTATATCAACATAGTTCTTCTTTATTAAGTCAAGATAATATTCATGACCTTTAGCTAATACTATTTGAAGGAAACCATCATTATCTAGATACCTCTTTGCATTAACAATTAATTGATTAACTAGATCTTTACCTGCAGACAGTGGAGGATTAGAATATATTGCTTTGAATACTATACTTTTCACGGGTTCATAGAGATCTCCTTTAAGAACAACTATACGATCAGCTACATCATTTAAATATGCATTATACTTAGCGGTTTTAATAGCGAGATCATTTATATCTACCATATATACCCTAAGCATAGGATTAAGCTTTGCCAATACAATACCTATAACTCCATAGCCGCATCCTATATCTAATACATTACCTTTATCAGGTAACTTTATATTTTCTAATAATAGTCGAGTACCCATATCCACTTCTTTTCCTGAAAATAAACTAGAATATGTTAGAAATTCAAAAGTATATCCATGGATAAATAATGATATATATCGTTTTTTCCCTTTCCTTAAAGGTTTTTTTGAGAAATAGTGTTGGCTAATCACCTTTTTTAACACCACTTTTTTCCAAACAGATGGATATACACCTGGTTTCATATAAACGCGTGTTATCTTAACGACTATTCCACGATTCATCTTAGCTATTTCTTCAACACTATATTGAGCTTGTCCTAGAGCTACTAATTCACCCTTTAAAGTATAGATCGCAACTCTCGATCCCCTAATAATGTCGTTTGTGAGCCTAGCAATACCAGGTACAGCTAAATGGGCGCCATGGGCTATAGCATCCACAGCCGTATCTCTAATGACAACTTTTGGTAAATGACATGTAGCTACTTCAACAGGTAGTATTACTCTTCTAAGAAGTTTTTCATTACCTTCTTCTTTCCACAAATAAATAGCTTCAGATAATTCCTGCATCCTAATAAGGGTCCCATCTTCTCTAAACGGTCCTGTCCTAGTTCTACGAAGTTCTCTCATATGAGCTCCAACGCCCAAGACTAATCCTATATCATGAGCTAGTTTTCTCATATATGTGCCCGCTTCACAACCTACCTTAACTAATGCGTACCTACCATTATACTCAAGTAGTTCTATATAATGTATTGTCCTAACACGGATGATTCTTTTAACACTAGATCTTAATGGTGGTTTCTGATAAATCTTTCCAGTAAATTCCTCAAGTACTTTTTCAAGCTGTTCCCTAGGTACTGGTTCATGAAATTGTATGACCATCACATATTCCTTACTAGTATGGACAATATTACCTATAACCTTAGTAG
>Ga0190366_1000043_pt1 | contig 23877 bp, 22 predicted proteins | sample 487218910_MG_FD_169990 | JGI IMG/M metagenome (GOLD analysis project Ga0190366, IMG submission 169990) | Hydrothermal vent microbial mat bacterial communities from Southern Trench, Guaymas Basin, Mexico - 4872-18-9-10_MG | ecosystem: Environmental > Aquatic > Marine > Hydrothermal vents >...
ATATTGATACTACACAGAAGAATACAAGACCAGAAACAGTTAATCCAGGTAGATTATTTAATGGCGGTATATGGACACTTTATAACTTACTTTATTTATATTCATGTTTAAGGCTTAAAGTTGAACCAGTTATAGATGTAAAGTTACTCTATAATAATGCTAGTTTTATGTGGTTAGATCATAAGCTAAAGGGTTATAATGATAATTATCTTCCATCAATAGCTGTTGCATTATACATCTATGAACTTTTTGGTGAAAAATTAAGATAACTCCCTCCTCATCATATCACGTAGGTATATTTCCTTCAACTCATTAATAGTAGTTACATCTTTGGGATCTTTATCCAGCCTAAACCTAGTTACTCTTGCAAATCTAAGGGCATAGCCACTTTTATACTTTGGGCTTTTTTGAACTTCATTAAAGGCTACTTCAACTACAATTTCTGGTTTGACCCATATTCTATATCCTTCATCGGCAATTTTTAGTTCTAGTAGTTTTCTAGTCATCCACTCAAATTCCTCGTCAGTTAAACCTTTGAATGTTTTTCCTACAATCAAAAATTCACTATTTTCTGGATCATAAACTGCTAGGTAGTAATCGCTCAGCCAATTCCTTCTTCTCCCATGTCCCCACTCAGCACCAACAACGACGACATCGATAGTCTCTACTTCTTTAACTTTAATCCAATTTGCGCCTCTTACACCCATAACATATGGTGCATCAAGCTTTTTCACCATCACACCTTCATGTCCAGCCCTGATAGCTCTCTCATAGAAATCTTTAGCAACACTTATATCGTCTGTAACTATTCTCTCAGCTAATAAACTGCTAGGAACTATAGATGTTAGGTATTCATAACGCTTATAATATGGTTCATTTACCAGCAACTTACCATTTAAATATAAGATGTCAAATAAGTAAAGCTTAATAGGGATTTTTTTAACTATAATTTCGAAGTCCTTAATTCTTTTAAATCTTTTCATAAGCTCTTGGAAAGGCCGTGGATTTCCTTTTTCATCAATAGCGATAACCTCGCCTTCTAAGATTACATCACGTACCTTAAGAGTTTTCTTTATGACATCAGTAACCTCAGGCAAGTTTTCGGTTACATCTGTAAGCCTCCTTGAAAACACCTTAACTTCTCCACTCGCATAATGTATCTGTACCCTAACTCCATCATATTTAACTTCTACCGCAGCTCTACCTCCAGCTAACTGCATAGCTTCTTCTATCGTATCTGCTGAAGTTGCAAGCATAGGTCTAATCGGATTAAAAAGCTTAGGTTTTACATTATCCAGATTAAGCTCTTTTTTACTTAACTTTTCAGCTAACTCACCTATATCACCTATTAGCAAATACGCTTTCCTCAATTTTTCAATATCTACCTTAGCTACGTCGGCTAACGCCTGTAGAACCAAGCCGACTTCCGCTCCTATCCTCATCTCTCCTGATAGTGATCTAATTAAAAATTCCCTCTCTATGTCGCTCATTCTACTTAAGAGTGAGGACAGTATATCGACTCTTTTCCTTTGAACATCAGCGCCACTAATTGACGCTACTCTATTAAGTTCTCTGTAAACTTCTTTTATGGTTGGAGGACCAAGTGGAATTAATGTTTGTATTTTACTTGATATAGCCTTTTTAATTGTAGAGTATCCTATATATAGTGCTTTATTTTCTGATTCTGGCAGTACTTTACCTGTTAGTAGAAGAACGAATGGCTTCCACTCATCTGGATTAATCTTTCTAAGAAAATTTGATATTATTCTTCTTTTTTCAAGTGTAGATGACGTTTCTTCTAGAGACCTACATAACTTAGCAAACTCTAGAAAACTAGTCTCCAAGTTGATACACCTCAGATGCTAACTCATTAAACATTTTTATAAAACTGTCTTCTGAGCTTGATGGTATCGTTGCAGCACCTAAAGTTTGATATCCGTATCCTAAGCCTCCAACTTGATATGCTACCGCCTCAGCTAAAGCTACGACTGACTGGGCATTATTGGAAAGGATGAGAGTTTCTAGGTATCTAGGTACACGAATTGCAACATTTGTCCATGTTTCACGTAAATTGCCTAAACCAGGTATTTTTTTCTGTCGCCTCATTAGCCCAAGAATGTACTTATTTTTAAATACTAACCTACCTTGAAATCTCACATAACTTGTAAAGCTATCAAAAACCCTGGTTCCCATAGAATTAAATATACCTGTATCCATAAACCATTGAACTCTTTTTAATTGGAATAATCCCTCTTTTTCTAGGGCCTCAATCCCTCTCTTATATGCATCTTGTCTTACTATCTTATACCTACTTGCGTCCTCTTTAATCATTCTAAAATCTTTAAATATTAAGGCTTCAACAACTCTTAAAGGACCATCTGCGTAATAGCCTACTGAGGATGCGAGAGTTATATCCTTATATAGACTTGTAATTTCCCTACTATACCCTTTAACATGTATATGAAATGACATCTTATCCCCTCGAATTGCTCTTCTCGCTACACCAAGCAACTCTGCCTCAGCAAAGGCACGCCAGTTAAGACCTTTAAATTCCCCCTTGACCTCTCCAATACCAATTAGTGATATCCAAGCTACATCTTTATCTTTGCCGAATCGATGCTTATAAATAAAATAAAGAATTGTTGATGTTGTTGCGTAATCTCCACTTAGCTTAAACTTTGTCGGATTTATATAAGGGATATTATGTGGGACTTCAATTACCTCCTCATGATGATCAATTATATATACACGTCTTCTCATTTTCTCCGGAATCATCACATGTATGGGGCCGCCAAGATCCAGAAACATGTACTGATTGTAGTCCTCTCTAAATATCATCTCTAAGGCTTCAGGAAAAACTTTATCAAGACAAACGAGAGTATATTCATTATTTAATTTCTCAGCTAGATATGAAGCTATAGCTGCTGCGGCTACTCCATCAGCATCATCACTAAAAATTATCATTAGTGATGAATCTTTTTCGAGCTTTTCAGATACTGTATTAATTGCTGTAGTGAGTGATGATTCAGACACAACTATCCCCTGAAATCTTTAGCTTAAAAGAGAAATCTATCCATGCTGAAGTGAAGACCAGAGGCGATTGACTCTAAGTCACTTTTTGATATCCCCATCGGTTCTAATACCCTAGCAGATACTGGAATTACCTGCCTATATATGTAGTAATCCCAGTCTATATCCTCTTTCTTCGCCATTGTATAATGTATTGCTCTCTTGTATAGTGGTCCAGAACCCTTTAAGATTACATATCCTATGAACATTCCCTTCTTGATCTTCCAGCCTTTTAATGCCAACTCTTCAGCTACCGCTAGGTGAGGAGACATAGCTTTATACTCATCTAGACGCTTAGTTATCTGCTCCCATATTACAAGCTCATCAATAGGAACTTCACCACGATCTAGCTTCCTAACTCTTTCCCTAAAGTAATCTAAAATCTTATCCTTAGATGCTCCTGTTAAAACCAGTTTAATCAGATTATACTGAGTTTCCTTAGCATAATTACACCAATCTCTTCTAACATACTCTAAACCAACTACATCTATCTTATCGTCTATAGTTAAGCCTGCATATCTTTTTTTGGCCTCTGTAAACAATAGAACTTTATATATTTTGTCGATTTTAGCTTCTAAACCTAATTCTTTACTTATCCATGTAAGTAAGGCTTCAACCTTCTCCTTATCATAGTTTACAAATAGGCTATCGGTATCACCGTAAAGAATATGAAGACCTAATTCCTCAGCTTTTCTCTTACTACTACTTATTGTTTCTCTCCCTAGGTATGTAACTAACTGAGCTCCCTCCCAGCTGTAGTATCGTGCATTAATCCACCCCATATAACCATACATTGCATTAGCAAGAATCTTTAACACTCTTTGATGAGCATCTAAAATTCTATATGGAGCAGAGCCCTCTGGAAACTCCTTCATTTTACTTCTGACTTTGTTCCTCTCATCGACTAATCTCTTTATAATTTCCGGAAATAATCCTTTAATGCTCTGCTTTACTCCGACACCAATTTCCTCAAAGTATTTTACATCATCTTTTTTCTCATATACTATAGTATCTGGTGAGATGTTATACTTCATTATTAGTGTTGGATACATTGACTTGAAGTCTATAACACATACATTTCTATGAATACCGACTTTAGGCGGTAGTACAAGGCCTCCTAAGTATGTTCCCTTACCTTTACCCTTAACCTTAATTATAAGCTCTCCCCTCTTAACAGCATTTTTCATAATATAGTTTTCTACTTGAAAACCTGCAGATGATGATAGTACATAGTCAGCAGGCATTCCAGTAATTGCGGATAAACTAAATATTTCTTCCTTTAATAGCATAAATGCGTCATATATGGTTTTAGCTCTCCATAGACTATACTTTAGTAGCTCATCCCTGTTATTTTTCCACGCATCATAATATAGTAGTCTATCAAATACTCTACCTGGTTGTGATATACCAAGGAAATATGCTAGTTCTTCTAGCGTCTTTCTCTGCAGAGAGGGGTTGTTATTGACATAATCCTTTAGGTCAATATTTAATCTTCCAGGGATCGAGAAGTGTCCATAAAGACTTTGATGTGGTTCGTCACCTCTATATCCGATTTTGAGCGGAATATTCAACACTTTTGACCTCTCAAGTAGGTATGGCCACACAATACTATTGCCTTCAAATGAAACAATTACATGAGGTGAGTAACTTTGGACATCATTAACTAAAGATTTTAAAATCTCTTTATCATCATTCCTCAGAACATATTGCTTATAACCATTAGCAGTATATAAAGTTACTGCTAAAATCGGATCACTCTCTGGATCTGCTTCTCCAATTGGAGAAGCAGTAACTAGGTCGATTGATAAAATTTTTAATGGTGGATACTCTACTTCTTCAGATAATAATTGAATATCCCGCAGAATATTTATATTACTCTCCACATCATACGTAACTTTGTACCAGCTTGAGGGAGAAACATCTCTTATTAATAAATACTTATTTGAAAATCTTATATCATCTTCATAAAAAGTTACATCTCGGTAATTAGCTTCAATTATGCGAACAACGTTTTCTAAATCCTTTGGGGGACCACGAATTAGTAATACTTCTTTATCTCTGCCAACAAGTTTTCTCTTAACTATATCCGCGGTTAAACCTGCAGATTCCCTAAGTTTAACAAGATCATAGATTTTTCTAAGTGTATTTATATCTGCATCTACATATACCCAATCTCTATGGCCAGGATCATATATATTAATGACAATGCCATTCTCATCTACCATCCATAAGCAAATTACATCCTTACCGCCTAATTCCTCCGTAGTTAAGTCTAAAAACCATAACTTTTTAGACAACATAATTCTCCAATAAATATATTTTATTTATTGCTTTTTTGGTAATTAGGTATTTGTATCTTAGCTTAAATTCATATTGAGACATTATGATTTTCAAAATCATGGATCACTACAACTATTCTTCCCTATATCCTAAGATTCTTAATTAGGATTATTTTTCACTCCTATATTCTACTCAAAACTATACACAGGAAATATCTATGGATTAAGATTGTAGACTTCTATGTTTTCACTATATACAGTCTATTATAGCACTACAATATTCATTACTAATTATCAGCTAATAAGTTCTATTTCCTAGGATTACCCTCATAATTGATATCCTATATTGTAGTTACCTTTCTGTTTTTATCTATTCACTTAAACACTATATTTAAGAGAATGAGAAATCAAGTCTGAATATAATTGTTATTCTAAAATTATTGACTATATTCCTGAGATCTCGTACTTCAATATGAACTATATCAAGCTTTTATAAGTATTCTAGATTTAAAGTTGAACGCTACACAAAACCTCGAAAAATATATTTATATCGTTTTATTATTCACTAATCGCTATATAGAATATTTTGACTGTATAATGACGCAGCTTATACCAGAGAAAGATAAAGAGATTATTAAAAGTGAGTATTGGAGTAAGTTAACGAATAGAGTTAGGTTAATATACTTTGATACTAGACGCGAAGACTGCCAGTATTGCAGTACCATTAGGAATTTATATAGAGAGCTTACAGACATGAGTGACTTACTAGACTTAGATATTGTTTACTTCGAGGATAATCCTGAGCTTGCTAAGAAGTATGAAGTATCTGCAGCGCCTACTGTCGTATTAAAAGGTGCTAATAAAGGACTACTAAAATTTTACGGTTTACCAGCAGGTTCTGAATTCCCTAATTTTATAGATATTATTGTTAAGGTATCGAATGGGGCTACAGATCTGAATAGGGAAATCATCAATAAAATTCATAAGATTATTCGAGATAAAGTTAAAATTAAAGTTTTTATTACACCAACTTGTCCATATTGCCCAAGAATGGTTAGTTTAGTATTTCAGTTTGCTATAGTAAGTGAATATGTTGATGCCGAAGCGTGGGAAGCTGTAGAATTTCCTGAGGAATCTAGACGGTATGATGTTAAAGCAGTTCCTAAAACAATTATTAATGAAGACTTATCATTTGAGGGTCTAGTATCTCCTGAATACCTACTACACTATATTTATCATGCATTATATGGTGCGGAAAGTAAATAATCATGTCCAGAGGGAGTTTAATTAGAAAAGCTGCTGAGGAGATTTATGGACCTGATAAAGCAAAACTAGCTATTCGAAGTTATGATATTATTGGAGATATAGCCGTTATTAAGGTTCCTGACGAATTGATGGATAAGAGATTTGAATTTGGAGAAAAAATTATTGAGTATATTAAGGGCATTAATACTGTATTTAGACAAAAAAGCCCAGTTAAAGGCAGTTATAGGCTAAGAGATTTAGAGTTTTTAGCTGGACAATATAAAACTTTAACATTACATAAGGAATATGGATGTAAATTTTACGTTGATGTTTTGAGAACCTATTACACACCTAGACTCTCGACTGAAAGATGGAGAATAACTAATCTTGTAGGTAGCGATGAAGTTATTGTTAACATGTTTGCTGGTGTTGGTCCATACTCGATACTTATAGCTAGGTATAAGCCAGTTAAGGAGATTTATAGTATCGATATAAATTATGAAGCATATAAATTGCATGGAATTAACGTTAGAATAAATAAGGTTAGTGATAAGGTTATGGTTATGCTTGGAGACGCAGGTGAAGTGATTAAAACTAATTTAGTCGGAGTTGCAGATAGAGTTTTAATGCCTCTACCAGAATTAGCTTTGGAGTATCTTAGTTATGCAATATTATCTTTAAAACATGTTGGATGGATCCATATTTATCTACATATTTCATATCAGAAGAGAGAAGAGGATGCCTTAAAAAGAGCTGCTGAAATCGTAAGAAATGCACTTAAAGGATATGAGTTACTTGATCTATACGTGCATAGAGTTAGGGAGGTTGGAACTAGACTACTTCAAGTTTGTGTTGATGCTAAAATCCAAAAATAAGAAATAGTTTTAATTTTTTAAGGAGGAAATAATTTCTACTCAGCAGAGTATCGTAAATATATAAATATATTTTGATACCTAAAGTATATTTGAATAATCGTGAATACGAGGTGGTGGTTTAATATAAGTTCGGATATATGCCCAATATGTGGGCTACCTAAGGACCTTTGTATCTGCGGTACTTTGAAGTTGGAGGAAACAAGAATAAAGGTGAGGAAGGAGATTCGAAGGTTTAACAAGCCAGTTACAATTATAGAGGGAATAAACGAGAAAGATCATGATCTAGAAAAAATTGCTAAGAAATTAAAATCTTGGTTAGCATGTGGTGGTACAGTTAAAGATGGAAAAATTATCTTAATGGGTGATCATAAGGATAGAATTGTTGAATACTTAGAGAAACTTGGTTTTAGTAGAGAAAGAATTGAGGTTATATAGTTGAAAAAACGTAAGCGGCGAATTAAAGTTTGTCCAGTATGTCATAGCCCAGAGATAAAGTTATCTAGTGCTTTCAACGGATGGCTCACACCAGAGATATACGTATGTATGAAATGTGGTTACAGAGGGCCAATAGTCTTAGAGCTAGAGGTTTTAGGCGATGTGGAAAACGCTGATTCAAGCAGTTAGAAAAATCATAGCAGTATTATCACTGATTCTACTACCAATATATTTTCTAAGTATTTTCTTGACTGTAGATGGTTATGTTCTTGCATTTAAAAGCAGTCCTCCTGAAAGTATCTTTTATAGGGTATTTTATTTCCCCATGTATATCGGCCCTATACCATTTTATATTCCAATTTATATGGTATACACACCAAGACTATCAGAGCTCATGTTACTCCTGCTAACTATATATACTATATGTTTGACATCAACTATATTTAAGGAGTGCAATATTCTTAGAGCATTAAAGTGGGGTGTCAATCCTTTTAAGAATGCGTTTATATCAACTACAGCATTAACTAACGCAAGCATACTTCTCATCCTGTTAATTCAATTTATACAGGAAAAAGCAGGTATAGAAACTGGTGAAATAAAAGCTGAAAATGAACTATTAAAATACATCTCTATTGCTCTTGCACCACTAATAGAAGAAATCGGCTTTAGGATATTTCTTATCGGAATTATTTCTCTTATAATTACCATTGTGATACTTGGTATTCATAACCTTAGGATAAAGGAAATTATAGAATTCTTATTGTTCCCTAGATCAGCACGAAAAAGGGTTTATATGGAAACCGGTAAGGATTCATTAAGGATACCGCTAATTTTACTGGTAATTATTACCTCTATAATATTTGGTGTTATACACTACCTATATGGAGGCGGATGGGAAATCGGTAAAATATCTACAGCTACAATAGCCGGTTTACTACTTGGATATCTTTACGTAGTATTTGGGATAGATGCATCAATATTATCTCATTATACATTTAATCACTTCCTTATGACATACTACTATATTAGTAGAGTGAATAAACTTGTTGGCCTTATAGATTTCATAATCTTAGTTCAAGGATTCATAGCTATTATATACGGCATAATAATTATTATTGTAAGAGGATGGGAAAATGAAGTATCGATTAATGGACCTTCTAGCGTGTCCGAAGTGTAAAAACTTTCCATTAAAGTTGACTATATATGAAATTAAGGAATATCCAGATAGGAAATTTAAAATTTCAAAGTGTGAATTGTATTGTAGCTATTTAGATAAGTGGATTAATAAAGAGAAGATAGATACACCCTGTGATGAATGCATAAAAAAAGAGATTGTTGGCGGATTACTACAGTGTGAAAAATGTGGTGAGTGGTATCCAATTTATGATGAAATCCCTATGATGCTATTTGGAGAGTTGAGGGATAAGAAGCTAGAAGCTATGTTTATATCAAAGTATAAGGATAAGCTTCCAAAGGAAATTTTAGAACAGCTAAAGCAATGACCTAAGCTTATCTACAGATGACAATAACATGTGGGTTCTTTCTATAGATATAGGTTTACTGATGTTTCCATCTTCATGTAGGTATGTACCTACAATACCACCATCAGCAATTAGTAAGTAAGTATATATATTGATAGGATTTAGACCGCTACCGATGAATACTGGTACATTAACGGCACACTTAACTTTAAATACATCAGTTATTTCGGGTGGTACTCCAGTTTTAATGCCAGTTATTATTAAAGCATCAGCGCCTCCTCTATTAACTGTCTCATCTGCACATAATATTATATCATTTGGATATATTTGTATTCCATGCTTCGTATTTATATCAGCCATAATGTAAATATACTTTACGTCACGATAAACCTCTCTAATTCTAAAAAGCTCGTGTGCAACCGCTTCAATAAAACCTTCAGCAGTTGCTGCTACGCCAATTAAGTAATTAACTCTTATAAAATCAGCATCGGTAGCTATAGCAATATCCATCGCAGAAAGAGCATCATTTCTCAAAATGTTGATACCTAGCGGCTTAGTAAATATGGAACGAACCTCGCTAATTACTTCAATTAACAGTTCCTTTTTCCACGACTCAATATTCCCTTTTGAGAAGGGTTTGTCTCCAAAATTCTCAATTATAATACCATCTATTTCAGTATCCATAAGTTTATCAATAGCATCAACTGCATAACTAACTATATTTTTACTAGCACTTGCTTTTAACCTAGGTAGATGTATAACACCAATAATGGGCTTCTTCTTTTCAAAAAGCTTCAGAAAACTTTCACTCATGACTCATATAAAATATCGTTTTATGATTAATTAATTTAGATTACTCATTTTTAGTCTTAAGATTAAGTCTAAAATTTTGATGCTACTTTATTATTGTAGGTGGTTACTTGAGAGTTATAGTAGATATTCATGAACCTAAAGAGATTATAGAGAAATTAGAGAGACTCCTAGTGCCAACTATGGTTAAAAGTATCACACCAGGCGACTATATCATTGGAGACGTCGGAATTGAAAGGAAAAGCATATATGATTTCCATCAGTCAATTATTAAACGTAGAATTTTTGAACAGATCGCGAGACTTAATGAGGCGTATGGTAGAAGCATACTCATTATCGAGGGAGACTTAAATCAACTCTACAAGGAGAGAGATTATAGACCGTATATTGGAGCTATCGTAGCAATTACTGTCGATTTAAAAACACCAATTATATTCACTAGAAATAAAGATGAGACAGCTTATGCATTGAGAAGTATATGGAGTAGAATGGTAAAGAAAGGGGAAATTACAACCATTAGGTATAAACCTAAAATTCTTGATGAGAATGAGAGAAAGCTATTTATTTTGCAGGGTTTTCCTGATGTAGGGCCGAAATTAGCTGAGAGAATATTACTAAGATTTAGAACACTTAAAAACTTTTTCAACGCCTCAATTGATCAGTTAATGAATGTAGAAGGAATTGGAGAGAAGAAAGCAGAGGAAATCTACAAATTAATTAACTCACCTTATAAGCCTAAAGGAATAAAATTACTTTAATCAAAAATTAGAAGCTACCTAAGCTTAAAGTAACTATTATATAAAGTATTAAAATATCTTGAGGGAAATTTATGGTTTCTCTTTAATTAAAAGATATAAGAAATGATTGAGATAATCAAGGTTAAGTTATTAGTGGCAAGATTTCCTTGTATATAAATTGAATAAACTGCTCTTCATCGATATTTGAGAACATGGCTAATACACAATTTCTAGTTATACCAACAATATATCCATATTTTGTAAATTCGAATACTACGTACCAGATTTTTCCGTGCTCAAGGTACATTGTATAGAGACTAGTATTTGTTAATGCATCACCATATAAGCTTAACTTCTTGATATTAGGGATATCTACGTTATCAAAGAATATTACTTTGGAAGCCTCAGGATTAGTTTCATGCAATGCCTTTAAAACTTCATGTGTAATTTGCGCTTCTACAACCTCTCCAATTTTAATGAATAACGCTTCGCTAACTTTATTGGCAATGTAATTTGCTAATAACTTCTTCTCCAAGATAATTAAGTAAATAATATCCTTGTATCTTTTGAAAAATAATTTTGACTCCCTAGTAACTGGTACTTTCTTTTCTTCGCCCCTATAATTAACTACAATAACTTTGTCCATATAGAATTTACATCTTAATTCATCACCCATAAACTTGAAGTCTCCAAAATTTGACTTTAACGTTAAATCATCAGCTTCTTCTTCCTCTTCAAAATTTTTTAATTTCTCAGCTATCAGATCAAAATCCATGTCTTGTTTAAGTTTAAAAATCTTTGCTGCTAGTACCAAATTTAATTCACCATAAAATATTTTTGAAAAACTCTATATTTTGCATTATATCTCCTCGGCACTTAGCCATAGAGACTCGAAATAGTGTCTAGCTAAATATATTAATTCCATGTGATTTGACCATATCGCAATTATATCCTTTCCGGCTCCAAGGATTATCACGGCCTCCCTCGTATCTGAAATAGCACCTCCACCAAACATGCTATCTCTAACACGTACACATTCCTTAATAAGCTTAAATGAGTGAACAAGAGATTTAACAGTCAATACCCTAACTTTTATCCCTCTTTTCTTAAGAGCCTCAATTATTGGAATTATACCCTCCAACCTTATGTGAAGTGCTAGTAAAAGTTCTTCATTAGTATATCTGATCATATCAATCAATTTTTCACGGACATTATTTTCCCCATAGATTAACCATATATCTGGCTTTTCCGCGCTTAATCGACTTTCAAAAATAGGTTGTAAATTGGTAATAATTGTATCTGCATTACTATCTAGTTCTAAGATAATTTTATGTTTAGCTTCCATAATAGCCTCCCTAGGAGGCTTAGGCTTGAATACTATGGTGCTACCCTCCTGCAGTTTGTACACCCAGCCTTTCTGAACTAAGCCATTTAAGATAGAATATACCTTGGAGAAGGGGATGTTTGCTAGTAATGAAACCTTTTTAGCACTTAGAGAACCATGCATAACTAACGTTAAGTAAGCCTTAGCTTCATTTGGTGATAAACCAAATTTACATAGAGATTTTAGAAGATCACTCATTACTTAATCATAATAATGAATGCTTTTCTAGCTACTTTAGTATTTTAGAGAATAAAACTAAAAATTATTAACATTTCAGTATATTGATATCAATATTTGGCGTTGCTAATTTTACTACTTACCTTAAATAAGAAGTAATACAATTATTGATAGAGAATGGATATTGGAACTATAGCTCTAAGAAGATTAGAAATAATATCAAAAGAGTTACGTAGTAAATTTCCATTTGTTATTGGTCTAAAACTCTCTGGATCATTAGCAGAAGGCCATTATTTTTATCTGCAATTTGGAGACGAGTATATATCATCAGATTATGATGTTGTTGTACTAGTGAATAAATATCCAAGCGAAAGGGAAATTGAAGAAATTCATCATATAATTTCTAAGCCTATACTTGGCGTTCCAGAGGAAAAACTGATACTACGAGATTTAGATATAAAGATATTAACAACTGAATATCCATATAAGGGTGTTGGGGTTAAGGTAGCTTCTATATATGATTCAGATATTAATGTACAGAGACATTTAGTGAGTGGAAAAATAGTTTTTGGTAAAGAAGTATTTGAGGAAGTGAAACCTAAATCTGATTGGATACTTAGACAATTAGCTCATAGAATTACTAAGAGGAAACGTATAATAGACTCTTTTATTGAACTAGGATATTTGGATAGGGTAGCTACAATATATGGTATAAAAGAAGTTTCTGAAAAAATAAAGAAAACTATAAGAAAATTTAAGAATTATCATATAATGTCAGATAATGATATTGAAAAATTAGTTTTAGAAGTTGATAATATTAAAAAAAGTTTATGTGAGAGGATAGATTATACAATCATGTAATATTTTAGTTAACTACTTTTTAACCCAGCCTCTGTCTAACATCGCTCTATATACTCTTTGTACCGCAACTACGTATGCAGCATCCCTCATATGAATCTTCTTTTCCTTACTTACTTCATACACATCGTAGAATGCTTTAGTCATTTTCTGATCTAATTTTCTATGTACTTCCTCAAGAGACCAGTAATCTCCAGTAATATTCTGTACCCACTCAAAATATGATACTGTTACACCACCAGCATTACAGAGAAAGTCTGGTATTTGTAGAACACCCTTCTCATATAGTATTTCATCTGCTTCAGGCGTTACTGGACCATTAGCAACCTCTGCTACAATCTTAGCCTTAACATTATCAGCATTATCCTTAGTGATTACATTTTCAATAGCTGCTGGGGCTAGTACATCCACCTCAAGCTCTAATAATTCTTTATTTGTTATATTTGTAGCACCTGGGAAGTCTACTACACTACCATGTTCTCTCTTCCATTTTAAAACCTCATCGGCATTAAGGCCGTCAGCATTATATATTCCACCCTTTGAGTCGCTGACAGCGACAACTTTCATACCGAATTCCTCACTCATAATCTTAGCCATATAGTAACCAGCATTTCCATATCCTTGCACAGCGATTGTTGATCCTTTCAATTCTAAGCCAGAAATTTTTGCTGCTTCCCTAGTTGTATATGCAGCACCCCTAGCTGTAGCATCTATTCTACCTAGGCTACCTCCTACACTTAGTGGTTTACCAGTGATTATTCCGAAAGCAGGATCTCTTCTTCGTGCAATCGTCTCATATTCATCCATCATCCAAGCCATAATTTGAGGATCTGTATATACGTCTGGAGCAGGAATATCTGAATATGGACTTATAATATCATAAATTGCTCTAATATAGCCTCTAGATAGTAATTCTTTTTCACGATCGCTCATTTCTTTAGGATTACAAATTACTCCTCCCTTACCACCACCATATGGCAGATTTACAACAGCAGTTTTCCAAGTCATCCATGCTGCCAGAGCTTTAACTGTGCTTAATGTTTCTTCGGGATGATACCTAATACCACCTTTAGTTGGTCCTCTAGCCCAGTTATATTGAACTCTAAATCCTGTAAATACTTTAACTGAACCATCATCCATTAATACCGGAATAGTAACGATTAAAACTCTTTGAGGCTGCTTTAAAAACGCCAGTGCTTCATCACTAATCTCCATATACTGTGCTGCTCTCTCAAGCTGCTTAACAGCAATCTCAAAAGGATCCAGACTCAAAAAGCAACACACCTCCTCAAAAAGAATAATCGCTAGGGGGCATATATCCTTACGTATGAAAAGTCTATACAGTTTTATTTAGTAAAATAAATTTACCTTTAATAACTATGTTACTGCAAGAAAAAAGTTACATTTATATAAAAATATTTCTAAAATGCTTATGCTATTTAAAAATAAAGTTAACATTTATATGCATGGATATTTGTTTAAAATTTTTCATAAATTTTTTAAATATACTAATTATTAAATAAGTTACGAGGTTTTTAACGCTTCCTAATATATAGCTTTCTTAATGTGATTATCTTGGTAACAATATTTTTATTAGATTGTGTTAATATGGATTTGAAGAAGTGTTGATAGACTGGATAAGGAAATTGCGGGAATACTTACGCATAACTGGTGGAGATAGAATTTCAAGACGATACTTTGTTATGAATTCCTTTGATGGTGTAGTCACTATTTTAGGCGTGTTAGTGGGGGCATTAACTACAGGAGTCACTAAACCAGAGATTATAATTGGTATTAGTGTTGGTACTACGATAGGAATGATGATATCAGGATTCTCTGGAACGTTTATTGCTGAAAAGGCAGAAAGAGAAATAGATTTGGCAAATTTGAAACATGCTTTATTAGTTAAGGATTTAAAGGGTACTATATATGAAAGAGCTATTAAAGCAACTGTCTGGTGGGTATCATTTGTCGACGCAATTTCACCACTTATTTCTGGGATAATAGCATTGATACCTGAAATTCTGGCTTTATATAGCTTTTTAGACGAATATACCGCAATCTTTGCCTCAATATCAGTAATTCTTATATTCCTCTTTGTATTAGGTGTATATCTATCAAAAATTACAAATAAAAACTTACTTAAGGGAGGGCTTACATTATTACTAGTTGGTATAGGAACAACGTTAGTAATAATCTTTTTATTAGGAGGTATTAAATTATAGATTTTATTGGAGCTAAATGGTGATTGGTAGGGTGGGATTTAGAGAGGGAGATAATGTAAGGATAAGACATTTAATCCTTGACGTGTTAAAACCACATTATCCGGGTATTGTTGAGTTGAGCAAAGCGTTAGCAGGCGTAGATGGTGTAGATAGAGTAACCATAGATATTGTTGAGATGGATCAAGATACTGAGAGCGTTAAAATCGAAATTGAGGGTAATAATATTAATGTTGAGAAACTCATAAAAAGAATTAAGGAAATGGGAGCTTCTGTCCATAGTATTGACTCAGTTACAACCGAAATATCAAAGGTTTAATGATGACAACAAGTGCCGGGGGTACTCTACATCCCTATATTAAGAAACTTATAGATGAAATTGGATTTAAAACCCTTACTGAGCCTCAAAAACGTGCAATTCCTTTGATACTCTCTGGAAAAAATGTACTAATAATTGCGCCTACTGGTAGCGGAAAGACCGAGGCAGCTTTAATACCTATTTTTAGTCAGTTGATAAGTGGTAATTATAAACCGATTGCTGTGGTCTACATTACACCTCTAAGAGCATTGAATCGAGATTTAATTGACCGTATAAATTGGTGGGCTTCTAGACTAGATATTGAAGTAGCAGTAAGACATGGAGATACAGTTAAAAAGGAAAGAAGAAGACATGCACTTAAACCGCCCGAAATTATGATCACTACCCCAGAGACATTCGCCATGCTACTTAATACGAAAATTATGAGTAAGCATCTATCTAATGTAAAGTGGGTTATAGTTGATGAGGTACATGAGTTAGTGGATAGTAAGAGAGGAGCTCAGTTATCGATTGCTTTAGAAAAGCTTAGGGAGATGACTAATGATTTTCAGATAATTGGCCTGTCAGCAACTGTAGGTTCTCCGGAAATTGTAGGCAAGTTTCTAGTTGGTGCTAATAGAGAAATGGAAATTATAAATATTGATGTTACAAAGAGAATGAGATTTCAAATATTGTACCCTACTCCAACTGATGAGGATTATAGGTTAGCTGATGAACTATATACATATCCAGCTGTCGCTGCTAGAATACGAGCAATTATAAATCTAGTTAATAAACATAGAGCAACATTGATATTTACAAATACTAGACCCATGGCTGAGATACTATCAAGTAGAATTTTACTGTTAGATGAGAATTTTCCTGTAAGTATTCATCATGGTAGCTTATCAGCAAATGTTCGAATGAGAATAGAGCGTATGCTTAAGGATAGTAGAATTAAGGGGGTTGTATGTACATCATCACTAGAATTAGGGATCGACATTGGAAATATAGATCTAGTTATTCAATACAACTCCCCTAGACAAGTAACTAGACTCATTCAGAGAGCTGGTAGAAGTGGCCACTGGATAGAAAGAGAGTCTAAGGGCGTAATTATCGTTCAAGATTCAGATGATGCTCTTGAGTCAATTGCTATAGTTGAGTATGCTAAAAGAAATATTCTGGAAAAACCGATAGTTCCGAGTAAACCTTTAGATGTACTGTCGCATGAAATTGCTGGATATCTTATAGCTAACAGAGTAGTAAGTGCCAAGAAAATTTATGATGTAATACAGAGGAGCTATGTTTATAGAGACCTCACTTATGATGAGTATAAGAGACTACTCGATTTTCTAAGTAATTTGGTCGACCGATATATAATTTATGATGAGTCTTCTGATCTGATATATCGTGGGAGAATAAGGAGATTATTTGAGTATTATTTTGAAAACTTGTCGATGATTCCTGAGATTAAGCAATATTTAGTAGTTAATGAAGAGGATGGATCACCTATAGGGATACTTGATGGAGAGTTTGTAGCGGAGTACGGTGAACCAGGATTTAAATTTATTATGACTGGTAGACCATGGCGTATTGTACATGTTTATCGTGATAGAGTTTATGTAAAGCCAGATGATGATCCGATAGGGGCGATTCCTTACTGGATCGGGGAAGAAATTCCGGTGCCTTATCACATTGCACAAAGAGTTGGTGAGATAAAGCGTAAACTAGAAGAGTTAGTAAGGAATAGCGTGGATAATCCTGTCCGGGTACTTTCTAGCGAGTTAAATGTTACTCAAGATCTACTGCGTAAAGCGTTAGAACCTTACGTAGAGCAGCTAAATGCTTCTCTACCGATTCCAACAGATCGCCGGATAGTTATGGAGAAGTTTCAGGATAAGCTGATTATTCATGTTCATGGTGGTACATTAATAAATAGAGCACTGGCCATCCTTATATCACAGTTAATTTTTGAGGAGTTTGGTGAATCAGTGTATTCTTCAAGCGATCCTTATAAGATTATAATATCTACTCAGACTGTTCAGCCTAATGACGTTGAAAGAATGCTTCTAGAGGTTACTTTGGATAATGCTGAGAAGCTCATAAGAGCTGGGATTGAAAATACGCCCTACTTTAGATGGAGATTAATACATGTTGCTCGTAAAATGGGGCTAATATCTAAGGACGTGACTTTAGATCCCACAAAAACTGAGCAACTAGTATTATCATTAAGGGGTACCCCAGCATATGATGAAGCATATAAGGAGAGTATAGAGAGAGATAGGGATATTAGGGGAGCATTAAATATTCTAAGGAGAATAATTAACGGTGAGCTTACTATCGAGGTTATACCGAATAAACTTAGCCCAACACCTCTTATGGAGCACTTCCTAAAGTATTCTAGTATAAAGTTAGAGCCAACTAGAGTTGATAAGTTAAAGATGCTAAAGATACTGAGTATACGAGTAAGGCTCTTAAATGAAGTTGTTACCCTAGCATGTTTATCATGCCTGAATTATATTGATGAAATGAGAGTTAGGGATCTTCCTGATGATATATTATGTCCTAATTGTGGATCGAGAAAAATTGGCGTCTCAAAGGAGCTTTTGGATGATGTAATGAGAGTTATATCAATAGCTAAAGTAGGTGGAAGGAATGTAGAGGGAGATAGTATATGGAAGGAGCTCAATCAAACTTCAAAATTAATTGAAAAGTATGGTAAAGCGGCTGCTATAGTTATTTCTTCGGGATTACCAATAAATAAGGCTAAGGATATACTATCTAGGGAGGGCAGAGTTTCTGGTAGATTATTTAGGCTTATTCTTGAGGCCGAGAAGAAAAGTCTTCTCGAGAAGTACCAATAACTCTCTCTGCTCCAATAAATAGCCTAACAAGCCTCTCTAAATTAAATTCAATCTTACTTCTTAAGCCGATTTTTAGTGAATCATCTTCCCTCTCAAGATAACCTAGTCTAATAAATTTCTCTATAGCTCTCTCAACTCTCCATCTAGCAATTTTATTAGAAATTATATCAATAAGATCTTTCTCTGCAGCTTTCCCACCTCTTGAGAGAATATAGCTTAGTGATACAGCTAAAACCGCCATCTCATCTATACGCCATCCATAAGTTTTAATTTCACGTGTTAACTTTTCATCCTTAACTACAACAGCGTAATGCTTTGTATCACCTTCCTCAATACATTTAATTTGTAAACCTAGTGGCTCAAGATCCTCCTCTAAAACCTTAAGTATCTCCTCATAATGCTCACCCAAATATTTTCTCAGCTCCCACTCCTTAGCCCCAGGATATTTATGTCTCTTAAAGAGAAGTAATGCTGCAGCCTTCTTTAGCTTATCCTTCAACTTTACTCCTCCTCACCCAAGTAGCTACTGATTGTAAGTTCTCGACCACAATATTTTCAACAGGCTTTACATAAATTTTATCCTCAAAACGCCTATACATCATTACAACCCTTCCCTCAGTTATTAAAAAACTAAGCAGATACGCTCTTTCAACTGGGTTACCCTTACTATTAATAAAGTTGTAGTAATCAACCCACTTACCCTTAGAGGTAAAAATCAATTCCTGATATAACTCATCGAGTTTCTCATGAATATTTAATGGAATAATGAAATCTCTTGTTAACTCAGCCTTAGGTAGTTCATAAACTATATGTTTAATTTTTCTTTCATCAATTGGTTTAAGCTTGTTAAAATAATCTAGAGCATACTCTATCAAAATATTATCAGATACCTCTATCTCGACGACTGGAGTCCAAACTGACCTCAGAATTTCGGCGATTGCTTCGATCGATAACTGTTGAGTTCTTAGCTCAACTAATATTGGCTCTATATACAACCCTAGGCCTCTTGATTTTAATAACTCATATTGGCAAGATAAGATTATCGTTAAGCCGTATAAAGCTCTTATATCTTTAATTATGTCGTCTAAACTCTTTAGCTTCTTAAATAAGCTACTTATCGAATCTAAATACTTACTTATATCCACATCTAAAGGGTCAACTTTACCTTCCAATACCTTAATAGATAAATCGATTAACCTCTCATAAAGCTGATTATTCTTCAACATCCACAGCCTCCTCTAGTCTATAAGCCGTTGAGTACTCCCCAGTTTTTTGAACGACTATAATATTAACATCCTCGACATTTCCAGATATGTATCCAGGCGTTATTACTATATATTGTTCATCTCTATCCTTCATTATGTTAATTAGGTAATTCATAATTACTTCTCTATTTCTTGGGTCCATATGGACATCGAATTCATCGACGGCTCTTAATGGTGATTTTATGAAACTTTGTAGGGCTATTAGAAAGAGCATTATCGCTGTTGTTCTTTCTCCACCACTTTGAGTGTATGCATCCAAGACTTTTTCTTCGCCGCCTCTGAAACCAACCACTAACTCTAAGCCAGCATTATCTATGTCGTCTATGTTTATTATCCGGGCATATCCCCTAGCTCCAATTCCAGTTAGCAATTTTGAGTATTCTTCTGAAACCTTTGATATAATGGATATTATGTTTTTACGCCATATTTCTATTCTTTTCTCTAGTTCCCTCTCAGCCTTAATTCTATTTGCTTTAGCTTCTTCAACCTTTCTTTTTAGGTCTGTATATAAGCCACGGTAGTACTTATACGTCTCCTCAATGCTATCATCAACATCCTTATAAACCTTAAGTAAAGCATCTACTTCCCTAATTTCAGATATAATTTCAGTAGGCTTCCTCTTAGTTTGTATTTCCGCCCCAGATGCCTTCGCGTCTGCCAAAGATTTCGTAAGCTCTCTATCTAATCGTTTTAGCTCAATCTCTAATCTCCTAATTTCAGCTTCTAACTGTGTAGATTTATAGTTTAAGACACCTTCACTAATCTTACACTGAACATACTCCTTATATTTACCCTTAAGGACATCAATTGTTTTTTCAAGAGACCTTCTAGTTCTTACCAGGTGAGACTCATCTAGAACCTCCCTACCCAATTCATATGCTAAATGCGTAGCCTCCTCCAATAAGCTGCGCATTCTGATATATAAGTTATTTATTTCCTCCTCAATATTCCTAGCTTTAACTTTATAACTATCACGCTCTCTAATAACATCCTCAAGCTCCTCTTTTAATGAATATAGTTGACTATTTAATTTATCATACTCATCCTTTAACCTAAAATATTTACTCCAATATAGTTCCCTTACTAAGTACTCCCTTCTAGCAATTAATTCTCTTTTTCTCAATAATCTCTCATACTCTCTCTTATATTTAGATAACATGCCCTCAGTTTCATCAAGTAACTTGCTAATCTCCTCTTCGTCCTTTAGCGCTTTCTTCAACTGTTCCCTAGACTTAATAATTTTCTCTCTATACTCTTTTAATCCTACAGCCTCCTCAAACATTTCCAGTTTTAACTTAGGGTCAACTAAACCAAATGCTTCAACCATATTTTGATGCATTATAATTAGTGGATTATCAGGATTAAGCCCAACATTTCGGAGCATAACTTGAACTTCAGCTTTTGTTATACTTTTATGATTAATTTGGAAAATATACTGACCGTCCCTACGCAAAATTCTAGTTAAAACTATTTCATCTTTATTTATATATGGAATAGGCCTTTTCCCATCCCTAATCGAATTATCAATTCTAATTGTAACCCTACCGTACTCTTCACCCCATCTTATTAATTCACCTAACTTTCTAGATCTCTCAGTATATGTTTGGCCAAGAGCCACTGATAATGCAAGTAATATACTCGATTTTCCAGCGCCATTAGGTCCAATTATTAAGTTTAGACCTGGCGAAAATGGTATCCTAGCATATTTATACGACATAAAATTTTCGATTATTAACTCCTTTATGAAACACTTCTTAGTCATTTTACTACCAAGTTCTCTAGATACTATAATTATTATTTAAGTTATTTGTATTCGGTTCATAATCTAGTAGTCTACAACTCAGTTAATTATTATCAGTTACGTAGTTAGTTCAGGCAAATTGCTCGCTTCACTTTCATATAACTCTTTTCTATGTGCTTCCAATAGAAGAGGGCTTAATCCCATAAATTCTGCTGCAGTACCAACCCAAATCCTCCTTACCTTAGCAGCTTCATACACATCGATAACCCAACTTAACCAATTTGCATCGCGAAGTAAATGATGGTCAATTATAAAAACCCTTAGGTTTGTTAAATCATTTAATGATGTCAAGTGTGCAAGAGATTTATTTAACTCTTCCTCGGGATACCTGCTTCCCAGTAGATAGGTCATAGGTCCATCTATATATATTACATTAGGATTCATCTCATACATAAACTCGACTTGTTCTTTTAAAGGTGGACCTTCAACATCACTTGTAAACAAGAAAGAATGTTTACCATCGTAAACATATACTTCTAAAACATATCCTAATTTTGTATTAATCCCGTGTGGGACAGGCTTAGAGAACTTTATAACAGTATCTTCAAATTTAAACTCTTTACTATCTGCGATCTCAATTCTATCTGCATAATTCTCTATTTGTTTGATAAAGTATAATCCCCTTCTACTCTGATTATAATTTATATTTTCCATTGGATCTTTCAATAACACAACTTTGTCTTTATATATAACGTCGGTATACCGCTTAGGATTATGATGATCATAATGATAATGAGTAACAATAATAACATCACTTCTCTCCGCGTAGTATACAATACGTTTCCAGTCCTCCTCCAACTTCTCTAGCTCTACTGGGTGGGGAGGTAAACCAAATCTTCTAGGTGCTAATGCCACACCTGGATCAATAAGGATATTAACATCTTTAGTTTCTACGTAGGTAGCCATACTACGCGTTCCAAATGATTCTCCAGTAATAAAGGTTAGCCTCAATACTAATAATACAAATTACTAACTGAAGAAATATTTATTTGTTCCTGCCAATTCACACCCACTGATCATGGGATCTCATACTTCCTTAAGCTATTTTTATCTATTGTAATAAAATGACCCTCCGAGATATAGAGAATAGGCCTATAGTTTTCAACTTCCCAATGTGTAGTATACAGATTATCATCTTTAACATAAGCATCTACGACATCACCTATAAATAAGTCATGATCACCAGTTTTAACCACATTTATAACTTTACACTCAACTACACCCAGCGCTTCCTTAACAACTACTATATTTAATTTTCTAGCCCTAGTTGGAGTTAACTTAACAACTTTAAATTTATCATCATAATCCTTTCCAGATAAAGTACCAGCTAAATATACATTTTCAACGTACTTAAAGTCCATTATATTTATAGCAAACTCTCTACTAGACTTTACAATACTATACGTAAACCTCTCTGGAGAAATAGCTACAGCGACCCTTGAAGGTACATACGATACAGGCATCACCCAAGCAGCAGTCATAACAGCATTCTTACCATTAAAACTAGATGTTACTAAAACAGTTAATCCTGGCTGTATAAGTCTAATCTGATCAATCGTTATTGACTTCATAGCTTACTCAAAACCAAATAAATACTGATGACAAAAAAAATAAAGATTACTTAATGGAAATTCGGATAATTCAAAGCAACATATCAATCCACCCCAATAAACTTGCTATACTATAACAACCTCTCTTTATGTAACTTTTCCCTCTTTATCACTACTTTTACTTAATAATTCCTTTTTGTGGGTTTTTATAAAGGATTTAGGGACGCAAAGTTTATGTCTGAGGGACGCTGTCCAGAGGGTTTATAAAGCTAATATTTTATGGATGAGTCTGCCTAACCTCTGCTGGGCGTGGCGAGGAAATCGCGTAGTCACGCTCAGTATGTTAGGTAGATGATTTTGCCCCTCATGTTGATCAGGTGGTCACGTGAGGGGAACTCACCCAGCCCCTCATAATCAGGTGGTTATGAGAGGTTTAGGTGGGGGGTTGGTTGGGGGATATAGCCCTTTGGGATGAAGCCTACATCAATCAGGCGGTTGATGTAGGTAGACTCACCCTACGCCCCTAC
>Ga0190366_1000045_pt1 | contig 23631 bp, 26 predicted proteins | sample 487218910_MG_FD_169990 | JGI IMG/M metagenome (GOLD analysis project Ga0190366, IMG submission 169990) | Hydrothermal vent microbial mat bacterial communities from Southern Trench, Guaymas Basin, Mexico - 4872-18-9-10_MG | ecosystem: Environmental > Aquatic > Marine > Hydrothermal vents >...
AGTATTTTATGCAATCTTAGTGGCCTCAATAAGTGTTTTAGTAGACATAATTTGTGCTTACATAGATCCGAGGGTGAGATACTAATGCTCGAGAGGAAAATGGTCTTCCTTGGATCTTCGATACTACTCGCTTTCATAGCGATGAGTGTCCTAGCTCCTCTCTGCAAGTACGACCCAACTAGAGGTGTGGATGAGGAACTGCTCCCTCCATCGAGAGAGCACATCATGGGAACAGATAACCTCGGAAGAGACGTGTTCTCTAGAGTGATTTGGGGGAGTAGAACCTCTTTACTCATAGCTCTAATTTCAGTGCTGATAGCATCTCTTTCTGGAATTCCTCTGGGCATTCTCTCCGGATACTTCGGGGGAAAGATGGATAGAATACTATCGATGATCATGGACTCGATATACTCCTTCCCAGGCCTAATTCTGGCCATAGCTATAGCTGCAGTCCTCGGACCTGGTGTGTTGAACGTTTCCCTTGCTATAGCTGCTGTTTACATACCAACTTACTTCAGAGTGATGAGAAACACAGTGTCTAAGGCGAAGAACGAGTTATACGTTGTGGCCGCCAGAGCCTTGGGAGCTGGAGATCTGCTCATTCTCAAGGACTGCGTGCTGCCCAATCTCATTCCATCCATAGTTGTTATCTCCACGATAAACGTAGCAGACGCTATATTGACAGAAGCCGGACTTAGCTTCCTAGGATTAGGAATAACTCCTCCTACTCCGGATTGGGGTTATGATTTGAGCAACGGTCAGAGATTCATTCTACAAGGAGCTTGGTGGCTCGTGTTCTTCCCTGGAATCATGATAGTCCTAGTAGTTATGGGTTTGGCTCTCCTAGGAGAGGGGCTAAGCGAGATTCTGAACCCAATTCTCAGGGAGGAGGAGTGATGCTCCTAGACATGGAGGAGGTGAGGGTCTACTACAAAAGCAAGGGAGGTCTCGTGAGAGCTGTGGATGGAGTTGACATCCGATTGGAGAAAGAGGAGATATTGGGCTTAGTTGGGGAAAGTGGGTGTGGGAAGAGTACTCTCGGACTAGCTATTCCAAAACTACTTCCTAAAAACGCTGTTCTCAGTGGGAAGATTTTGCTAAACGGGTTGGAAATATCATCTATGAGAGATGAGGAGCTTAGAAGAATTAGGGGGGAGGAAATTGGTTTTGTCTTCCAAGATCCGATGACCTCACTGAATCCTGTTCTGAAGATCGAGGAACACTTCAAGGAGACCATCTCGTCCCATAGGAAACTCGATGACAACGAAATCGAGGAACTCATGAGAGAGGCATTAGAGGACGTAGGAGTTCCGTACTCAAAGGCCAAGGAATATCCTCACAGACTCTCTGGAGGACAGAGACAGAGAGTAATGATAGCTTTGGCACTGGTTCTCAAACCTTCTCTCCTGATTGCAGACGAACCGACTACTTCTCTGGACGTGATAACTCAAGCGGAGATATTGAAATTATTCCTCTCACTGAGAGACAAGTACAAAACTGGCGTGTTACTCATAACCCACGACCTAGGAATAGTATCTAGGATTTCGGACAAGATATCAGTAATGTATGCCGGGAAAATAGTTGAAGTTGGGAAATCGAGGGAGATATTCGAGGATCCACTTCATCCCTATACTAAGGGGTTGATCTCTTGCTTTCCCAGAGGAGAAGAGATTGGAGAGATACCCGGATCGCCTCCAGACTTGAGAAATCCGCCTACCGGATGTAGATTTCATCCGAGATGTCCAATGGCAGACGATTTGTGCAGAAGGGAGGAACCTGCTCTCTCTAAGAGGGGGGATAGGCTAGTTGCCTGTCACTTTGCTTGAAGGTAGAGGGATAAAGAAATACTTCCAACTCAGGACAGGGATATTCAATAGAAGAGTGATAAGAGCTGTGGATGGAGTTGACATCCGATTGGAGAAAGAGGAGATATTGGGCTTAGTAGGGGAAAGTGGGTGTGGGAAGAGTACCCTTGGAAGAGTACTATTGGCCTTGGAACGTCCAACAGACGGAGAAGTTCTATTCAAGGGGGAAATAATGAGATACGATGACAGAGACTGGATGAGGAATTTCAGGAGAGAAGTCCAAGTGGTGTTCCAAGATCCATATGCTTCCCTGAATCCATATATGACTGTTGATAGAACGTTGAGGCAGGCCTTGGAGATACACAAGCTAGAAGATCAAGAGAAAGTTAAAGAAGTCCTAGAAATGGTTGAACTGTCTCCTCCAGAGGAGTTCTTGAGGAGATATCCGAGAGAGCTATCTGGAGGGCAAAGACAAAGAGTGGCGATAGCCAGAGCAATAATACTAGAACCAGAAGTGATTATTGCAGATGAGCCAGTTTCGATGCTAGACGTCTCTGTTAGATCGAAACTGATGAAGCTAATGCTCTCACTGAAAGAGAAACTAGGGCTCTCCTATCTCTTCATAACTCATGACTTGGCGTCTGCTCGGTACATGTGCGACAGAATATCAGTAATGTATGCCGGGAAAATAGTTGAAGTTGGGAAATCGAGGGAGATATTCGAGGATCCACTTCATCCCTATACTAAGGGGTTGATAGAGGCAATACCGTGGATCGACGAAAGCATTGGAAGTAAAGGAGTCGAAGTTCCAATCAAAGGAGAAGTTCCGGATCCTTCTGAACTACCTACCGGATGTAGATTTCATCCGAGATGTCCAATGGCAGACGATTTGTGCAGAAGGGAGGAACCTGCTCTCTCTAAGAGGGGGGATAGGCTAGTTGCCTGTCACTTTGCTTGAGTGGTGCCGCGGGCCGGATTTGAACCGGCGACACCCGGATCTTCAGTCCGGCGCTCTCCCAGCTGAGCTACCGCGGCTCTATTCCCATCAGGGAGGAACCCAGATATAAGTATTTTGGTCAATGGGATTCGTAGTAAATACGTCTAATTAAGGAGCAACCTATCTGTTACCAAATTAGGAGGATTCAGATTCTCTACAATGCAATTGAGAATAGCATGTGCGAGAATCATCTTTTAGCAGGATAAATTATCAAAGCTACTAGAGGGAATATCTCCAGTCTACCGGCTATCATCTCTATTATTAGCACAGTTTTCCCTACGAGATGCATGTCCGGGGAGGTTATGCCTAGAGAGAGGCCAACATTTCCCTCGGCTGAAGCCACCTCGAAGAGGGAATCTGTTATGGGGTATCCTAAGTGAGATATTATTGCTGCTCCGGATAGAAGCAACGTCAGATACACTGTAGCATATATAGCTGTCTCAGCTATTTCCCTATCAGAAAATATCTTTCCACCAATCTTCAAAGGATAGATTGCTCCTTCTGGGAGAGTAGTTCTCCTGACGTGCCAAACTATGGCCTTGAATAGTATGACGATTCTCATTAACTTGAGAGCACTAGAAGTTGATCCGTATCCTCCGCCTAGGACCATTAGTGTTATCAGGAGGAGCTTTGATCCCTCAGATAAATCTCTTAAGTCTGATATAGAGAAACCTGTCCCAGTTAAAGCTGATACTGTGTGAAAAAGTGATTCTCTAATGCCTTCTTTGTGCATCACCAAGGAGAAAACTAGGATTAGTAATAACATTGCCCTTACCTCTGGATTTCCGAGAACTTCCCTAATTCTCCCCGTTAAAATCTTGTGGTGGACTGCGAAACTAGTCCCTCCGAGGACCATTAGGAATATCACCACAGCTTCTACTCTCATTGAGTTGAAGTGTCCTATGCTGTCCTCATAGAGGCTGAACCCTCCTGTGGATATTGCAGTCATGGAGTGATTGATTGCCTCTACAAGATTCATTCCCGCTAACATCAACAGAATTATTCCGACTAGGGTGTACATTGAATATATCAGTACTATCACCTTCGAGGTGTGCCTCACGCTCGGTTCTATTCTCTCTGCCTTTCCCTCTGCAACGTATATCTTAGACGGTGGAGTAGCTATTGCGTGTGGTAACACTGCCAAGAGAAATACGACAATTCCTAGACCTCCTATCCACTCTGTGTAACTTCTCCAGAAGAAGAGACTCCTTGGCATCTCGGAAAAGTCCCTTACAACAGTGAGCCCTGTGGAGGTCACTCCAGATACGCTCTCGAAAATGGCGTTTGATAAGGACATTTCGCCTAGGTACGGTATAGAACAGATTAGGGATAAGACTACCCACGAAAAAGACACTAAGACCATGGCTTCCCATCGATCCATCTCTCTATCCGGGGATTTCATGTATCCGAAGAGGAACAGTGGAGAGAGCATCAAAGGTATGAGAAACTTCTTAGCTTGGTCTATCTCCTTTACGTAAAGCGAGAAGATCAATGGTGGGATGAATAATAGTGTTTCCAGCAGCAGCAGGAGGAAGAGGGTTTTCCTCATGTCCTTGGGCTCACGTCACACAGACTTAAAAGTTTCCTCTAGAGACTATACTGGGTTGGATATGAGGTGTCTCTACTGCGGCCTAGGCGCAGTGGCTGTGTGCTCCCATTGTGGTGCGGCCGTATGTGAAAGGCACGGAGTTTCATGTGAGGACTGTGGGAAATCCCTTTGTAATCCAGATACCACTGGGACTCAGTGCTGGGACGTCCACTCCTGCCATTACCCCTTGGAGCTGAAGGGTATCGAGGAAGAAGTATACAGAGCAATACTAAGAGTTCAAATGAGGCATAAAGATTTAGCTCCAGTATCTGCAGTTTTAATTGAGTGTACAAAGCGAGGGATAAAAAGCAAAGACCTGGAGAACGCAATTAAATCTTTAAAGGAGAAAGGACTTATTTCTGAGGTCAAGAGAGGCTTTCTAGGGGTGAAGTGATGGACTTCGAACAGAACGTGTTCCGGAATACTTTTAAGATGAGATGCTGCATATGTATAATACATGTGTAGGGTGGGAGGGAAATGTCGTTTTTCAAAGGCAAGAAAGAGATGGATGAGGAATTCAAAGAGAAGCTGAGAATGATTGAGGAAACAAAAAGAGAAATAGAAGAAAAAATCAGGAAAGTTCATGGGAAGGTACCAGATGTATTTGGAATAGGTGAATCAATTGGATATCTCGCGTATAAACTAGAGAAAGAGAGGGGAAATCTCGACACAAAGGACCTCAGGGAGATGTTCACAGAATTGTTAGGGGATGGCGTCAAAGGAAAGTACCGAGAGCTCCTCTCAATACTGAGGGACATAGGAGTCCCTAGAGAAATAGAGAGTAGATGCACGATACCGATCCTGGACTTGGGGTTCGGTGTACTCAAAGCGCAGATGGATGGGCTGAAGGGAAAGTACGACCCTGAATCGGATGAGGAACTATTCATACAGTTGATGAAACTAATAGAGACGTCCAACTGGCATGGGTTGAAGGAGTGGACTAACAAGAGAGGAGAGAAAAGATCTCCAAGGGAGTTAGTCTCTTCTTTCAGTACAATAGCTGGAGAATTAGAGTTTCATAAGAGAATGAGATACCTTTTACAGAAGTTGGTCCTTGGAGAGTGTGCTGGAATGGATAAGTCGAAAATGGAGTCGGATTTGCTGAATCTCCTGTACTCAGAAATCCTCAAAGAAGGAGTGAAGATAAAAGATGCGGAAAAGTCCTTTGTTGGATTCTGGGATGGTATGAACCACGTATTTAGAATATATCGAGAAAATCAGAGGAATAAAGATGAGAGAGACCTGGAAAAATGGATAAAAAATGAGAAAGTCTCGATAATAAGATCTTTTGGGCAGAAGCTAATGGAAAGCTATTCTAAAGGGTTAGTAAATCCAGACAGATATGGAGAGCAACTCTCAGGTCTGATAAACGCCATTAGGAAAATAGAAAAGTACTACGAAAAAGATCCTGAGATAAAGGATGAACTGTTCCAAGCTAGAACCATAGTTGAGGGCATCTACGACGGGGTTAAGCCGAGTGAGATAGACGTTAGGAAGCTTTACAAGAGGCTTGTCGGGGAGAGTGGATGACTACTGCGGAGTAATGCTCAGTCTCCCCCCTTTTTTCAACAGATTGACTATTCTCTTGGCTACTCCCGATCTCTTGTTTATCCTAATTTCTCCCGAACGATTTACTCTGGCTGTTAATACGTATTCTCCATCGCAGTAGAGAGCGACTCTCTCTCCCGAGAACTCCTTCCCAACTAGGAGGAATAATTGCTTCTTAGTCTCCTTGATTCCTATTATCTCGTGAGTTCGTTCTCTTCTCGAAACTTTTTCGTCTCTTCTCACGGGTATAACTACTACTTGCTCTCCATAGGTGTATATCTCATATTCGACTTCCCCTCTCTCGAAGTCCCTTACCTCTATTACTGGTCTAGCCAAATCCAGATCCGTCATTCCAGTTGGTACTTTCACAGTCATTCTGACCTCGTAAACTTTCCTTATTTCCCCGTCCTCTATGAAGATGACTGTATCAACTATCTGGGGTATAACTCCTAGCTCTACTCTCCCTATGAATCTCTGGAGTGCGTCTATCGGTCTGGTGGAGTGGACTACTCCTATCATACCAACTCCAGCTAATCTCATGTCCGCGAATATCTCGAAATCCTTGGTCTTTCTCATCTCATCGTACACTGTGTAATCTGGTCTAACTAGGAGTAATACCTCGGCTGTCTTCTCCATGTCCCCTTCTAGTGGAGAGTACTGAGTTATCTCTTGTGAGACCTGTAGATCCCTAGGAGATTCCATTGTCTTAACTATCTTCCCCTTAGAAGAATAAAACTCTGCAAGAGCCTGCGCAAACGTTGATTTCCCTGCCCCTGGTGGGCCTGAAATAAGTATTCCTTCCGCTCTCTTTTCTATTCTCTTTTTAAGTTTCTCTGACATGCTGTATTCCTCCAGAGTTACTTTGGCTATTGGTCTCACAGCAGTTATCTCGTAACCGTCGCTGAAAGGGGGTCTAGCTATAGCTATTCTCACAGGCCCCATTTGGACTACGGTAGCTCCCTCTCTCTCGATTTCTATGAAGCTGTCTCTGTCTCTCCTAGCGAACTCCACTATCTCTCGGGCCATCTTCCTTATCTCTGGCTCAGTTATTGGCCTATTTCCTATTTCAACTAACTTGAAATTTCCAGGTCTCCCTTTCTTTGCCATGGGTGGCACTCCTTCTCTTATATGTACAGACATTGTAGTTTCGTCGAAGTATTTCATTATCTCAGGTTCTTCGTGCTCTTCGGGTCTTAGGTATATCGTCCTAAGCCCGTATGCTCCAGCAACTCTGGCTTGTACGTAATCTCCCGTTATTAGTACAGCGTCCTCCTCTCTAGCCACATCTCTTACTATCCTGTCTATCTCTCCTGTATGAGACACCTCTATCTGTTCCGGAGTTGGCCTAGGCCCAGTGTATTTCATCTCTATCTTTCCATCCGAAGCCATTCTAGAGAGTTTTCTCAACTCCTCTAATCCTGCAAATCCGGTATCTAAGCCTTTGTTTGCCATGACCTCCAATTCGACTATCACTGCCTCAGGTATTATTACCTCTGGATCTACTAGCTCGTTTCTCTCTATTAACTCAGTTATCCTACCATCTACCAGTACACTTGTATCCGGGACATATTTCATTTTCTTCGGACCTCTCACGGATGCTTGTATTCCTCTCCAGGATTCAAAACTACCACTTTCGTTCCTGGGACAGAAGACTCTACTCTCCTCTTGAATTCATTTGGATCTGCTTCTATCACAGGGAAAGTACCATAATGCATTGGTATGATAACTTTAGGTGAAATTAGCTCTGCTGCCTTAGTTGCTTCCCTAATTCCCATTGTATATCTGCTTCCAATCGGTAGTAGTGCTACTTCCACTTTGTATAGTTCTGAAATGAGTTTCATATCAGAGAAAATACCTGTGTCTCCCGTGTGGTACAGTGAGGTCTCTTCATCCATTAAGACGAATCCCGCAGGTGAGCCGAGTTCGGATGAGTGATCTGCTCTCACCATGATTATTTCTAGTTCTCCCTCTTTTATACTTCCTCCTATGTTCATTCCCTCTGCTTTCACTCCTTTCTCTTCGGCCTTAACTGCTATTTCGTGTATCGATATTATTTTGGATCCCTTAGCTTTCGCTATCTCGAAAGCGTCTCCCAAGTGATCCTCGTGTGCATGTGTAACTAAAATCAAGTCTGGGTTCAGCTCCTCTACAGATACCGGACACTTTGGATTCCCGCTAATGAACGGGTCTATCAATATCTCCAGTCCACCGGAATTCACTTGAAATGCAGAGTGGCCGAGCCATCTTATCCTCATCCCCATCACCATCCAAGGGGTAAATGGACCGAGATATAAGGTGTTCCATCGATTGGGGAGTGGTGATACGATGCTCCGGAAATACTTAGAAGCTGGCAAAATAGCTTTCGAAGTAAAAGAGTTCGCTAGAGAGATCATTACTCCAGGAGTGGATCTATTAAGGATCGCAGAGTTGATAGAAGCGAAAATTGTTGAACTTGGGGGGAAACCAGCCTTTCCTGTTAATTTATCCAAGAACGACGTTGCTGCACACTACACTCCCAGTAGAGACTCCAAGGAGACTCTGCTCGAGGAAGACGTACTCAAAGTAGACATAGGTGTTCACGTCGATGGATACATAGCAGATACCGCCTTCACAGTGGGTGGGGGAAATTTAACTAAAGCTTCGGAAAAAGCACTGAGCGAGGCCATAAGCATAGTTAAAGCAGGAACATCAGTGCTAGAGATAGGAAGAGTAATAGAACAGGTGATAAGGGAGAGAGGATTTAAACCCATAGAAAACTTGGGAGGACACTCTATAGATAGATGGAATCTCCACTCGGGTGTTACCGTGCCCAACGTGCCCAAAGGGAGGGACTTCAAATTGAAGGAAGGGATGGTGATAGCAATAGAGCCTTTCTCCTCCATGGGTTCTGGGAGAGTTGTAGATACAGAAGAGGTCTACATATTTCAGTTCATTAGAGAAGTGCCCATTAGGCTCAAAGGTGCGAGAGAACTCCTAAACAGAGTGAAATTAGAGTTCGGTAGTCTTCCGTTTGCAGAGAGGTGGATAAGTGGATATTCCAAGAGGACGTTGGAGATACTAATGACAGAACTAGTTAAGGCTGGAGCCCTGTATCCGCACAGAGTTCTCAGAGAGGCGAAGAGAGGCTTGGTTGCTCAGGCCGAGGAAACTCTAATAGTGGAGAGAGATGGGTGCGAGGTCATAACCTCCCTCTGAGTTCCTCAATAAGCCTCTCTCTTTCCCTTTTTAGAAATTCTATCTCACTTTTAAGTTCCTCGTTCTCCATTTTTATTTCTTCGACTCTCTCTAACTCGTTCCTCAGTGAATTGAGTTTGGCCCTGAGATTGGAAATTAAATCGTTCTTCTCAACCAATTCCCTCTCTAGATTAGCAAGTTTCCTTCGATATTCGTCTATCTCTGTTCTCAATAGTTCTAGTTCTCCCTCTAATCTCTCGCACCTCATCTTCCACTTCGTAGCGTCTTCTAATAGCTTCATCTTCTCCTCCCTATATGTTTTCTTTTCTTCCTCTAACTCCGCTTTCTTTTCGCTTATCTCAGTCAATTTTTTGTCTTTCTCAGACATTTCTTTCTCAAGGTCATTCAGTTTTTCTTTTAGCTCTCTATTCTCAGATTTTAGCAATCTCACTAATTCATTCAATGCTTTTTCTCTCTCCTCTAACTTCTGTAGTTCCTCTCCCACTTCTGGGTCATTCAGATAAACGACTTTAGTTTCCTCCAGAACAACGACCTTGTATGAGTAAAACCCTAAGAGAGCTCCTGCTATCAGTCCGGCCCCAGAGAGGTATATCATGCTCTCCGTGTCTATTTTTCCTAGGGATAATGAAGTTAAATAATAAACCAATGAGAACAGAATTGCTCCGAGGAACGCTCCTATTATGGTACTGGACCCTCTACCTGTCGCAAGCTCTCTCCTTCTCCTCATTCCAACCCAAGGTTTATTTATATGAATTAAGTTAAACCTTTCGGGAGACGTCTTGTCCCTCGAGGTCTCTCCAAATGCCCTGTGGGAGATACTCTACGTTGCGGTAATAGTCTCATTGCTTCTCGTAGTGTTGCTCCTAACGTACTTGGCCATCAATAGAAGTAGGAGATCCGTCTACAAATTAATAGAGAAGAAACTAACTTCTCTCGAAAAGAGAATAGATGATCTTTTGAAAGTGCCCGAGGAAGTTGAAAACGTATTCTACCAAATAGAGAATTGGGTACACAGTAAATCAGATCAAATTGAATTGAAATTCTCTGGAGACATAAGAATAGACCCAGGAGGCATCATATCCGTCGAAGTTGGTGGTAAAAGGTACCATAAATACGTAGGTGGTCTAAGAGGGGTCACTGTAAAGAGAAAGGGCGAGAACTCTTTCCTATTGTCTAGGTCCTATTCTCCCTAGGAACAAAGAAGTCCAAAAAATAGCCACTGCCATGACAATGTATGCTATGGATAGTCCCGTTAATACTCCTAGGACTAGAAGATTTATCGCCCAACCATAGAGCATTGTGGTGAGATACAACCTTATTCCACTTCCCTTGGTCGCGGACTCCACTATTTTCGCTATGGAGAATACTGTTATTGCCATGACTACCCAGATGAAGAGTTTCGAATAGTACGAGGAGAAGACCTCTAGGTATCCTCCAGAGGCCCAATCTATTCCAGAGAATCCTCTGTATATCCCAATAGAGAGAAGACCTATTGATAGGATCTCCCCCATTACTGTCAATTTTCTGAATCCCGTCTTGGAGGTAGAGAGGTATTTTCCAAGATCAAATGCTCTGAAGAGTAGGTATGCTCCTATGAGTCCTACTACTATCCTGGAGAAACTTATCGGTACTCCTAGTAGTATTCCGAGATAATAGGTTACTGGATAAAGAACGAACACCACTCCTGGTATACCTAGAAAAGTTCTGGATGATTTTGGATCTCTCAGAGTCTTTTTCAAATACTTCAAAAATATGACATAGGTTTTCTCGAGTCCTGGACTTTGTTGGACTATTATTCTTCTCAGATGGGTTACGGGCACTCTGGACTGAATTATTGGAAGTATGAATTCATCCTCCGCCCCATCTGTGACTACAACCACGTCCTTAGGCTTCGTCTTGTCTAGTACTTCCTCCAATTGCTTAGTGATTTCTTTATCTGAGATAACCCCCACTTCTTTATCCCCAGTAATTACTGCAACTTCTGCCTCGTCTCCATACTCGTCCTTTATTTTGACTGCCCCAAATAGAACATTTAAATCCGAATCCTCTGGGTCAGATAGAGCTAGCTTATTTGCTGCTTCCACTACCTTGTCTCTGCCTATAACAGGAGCCTTCACACCCGCTTTCTCTCCAAGATCGTTGTCTCTGTCAACCGCTAGAACCAGTGTCTTCATCCACACCACCGAGTTTTATGTAGCCATACCTCTCCAGAAGCCTAAACTCCTCTAAAGTGAGTCTTCTTCCCTCTTGAAATCTCTTATACACTTCCTCCGCTTCCTTCCTAAGGGCTTCTTCCCTCAGTCTCTCTTCCTCTTCTATTCTCTTTCTCTCTATCTCTCTGAGTTTGTCTCTTATCTCGTTTCTCTCCTTTATTTTCTCTATCATTTCTTGGTGGTACTTATTCGCTATCTCCCTGTACTCCAAGACCTTCTGATGTGCTTCATCAGCTTTCTGTCTTATTTCGTCTCCCATCTGATAGTACTTCTTCATTCTCTCGTGATATGTCTGTGACTCATTGGCTAATTCTATCATCTTTTCTCTTATGTTATTCATTTCCGCTCTGAGTTTCTCAGCCTCTGCCAAAATCTCTATCATCTTTCTCTCGTATTCTCTAGACTTCCTGACGAACTCCAAATTGAGTTTGACTTCTTTTGCCATCTTCATTACTGTGTCTACTAGTCTCCTTTCCCTCTCCAAACTCATCACTCTGGTCTCTAGCTCCCATTCTATTCTCTCTATCTCCCTTCTTACCCTTGATAGTGGTACTGTTACTTGTTTCCTATACTTCTCTTTCAGATCTCTGTATTCTCTAGCTTTCTCTCTCAATTCTCTTATTTTCTCTATTAATTCGTTTTTCCTCTTCTTAAGCTCCGCTACTTGCTGATTTATTTTATCTCTCTCCTCTCTAGCTTCCCTAGCGACCTTATAGTACTGGGATGCCTCCTGATTGTACATGTTTCTCTTCTCGGCCCACTTCCTTACTTCCTCGTTATATCTATCTCTTTCATCCCTGAGTTTTCTGATTTCCTCGTCTAAAGCTCTTAGTTTCTTGAGCATATCCTCGATTTTCCTCTCTTCGTCCTCCACCGACGTCTCCCAATTGGGTATCTGAGAAGAGCTTAATTAAGTTTCGGAGCACATGTTATATAGGTATGCTGACTGGGTGTGAAAGGGACACCTAGATGTATAGGCCCCTCGAGGGCGGGGAGAAAATGGTCGACTACCTGATCGTGGGATATGGTTCGCTTGGATCTAAGATATGTCAGTCCCTCAAGAAAAAGGGTGAGAGAATACTAGTACTGGAGTCATATAACGAGAATTACAACAAGGCCATAGAGGACGGGATGGAAGCTAGGTTAGCTGATGCCAGAGACCCGACTTTACTAAGAAGGGTTGGTGGAGATAAGGTCAAAGTAGTCATAATAACCCCATCCGACCCGAACGTCATAAGAGATGTAATAGAGAGTGTTAGAAAGGTAAATTCAGAAGCTACTATAATAGCTAGGGCAAAGAATCCGTCTATAGAGAAAGAACTGGGAAATCTAGGATGCGATGTAGTAATATCTGCATCTGAGACTTTATCCGAGGCAGTGCTGAGAGAAGTTGAGAAGATATACTCTTCGAGAAACGCTAGGAGACTGGAGAGAATAATAATGAATGTTGCATCGGTTAACGGTAGGTTCGCCATAGTAATGCACGATGCACCCGATCCAGACAGCATAGCTAGTGCCATGGCCTTCAGGGAAATACTGAAGAATTACGACATAGAATCAGACATAATATATGGTGGAGAGATATCTCACCAAGAGAACAGGGCTCTGATAAATCTGGTTGACGTTGACTTGGTGAACGTCTCTGAATTAGACGCTGGTTGGGCTAGGAGGTACAAGGCCTTTGCCATGATAGACTGCAATCCGGAATACAACAACGTGAGTGCTATGCCAAATGGAAAGCGACCGAACGTGGTGATAGACCATCACCAGGTAGATGTAGAGAGAGTGAGGGAGTTAGTGGGCAACGATGGATTGGTAGACATAAGAGAGGTGGGAGCTACTTCCACAATACTAGTAGAGTACTTGGAGAGGTTCAAAGTCGAGGTGTCACCAACTCTAGCGACTGCCTTACTCTACGGAATAAGATCCGATACTAGCGACTACACCAGAGATGCCACTAGAGAGGACTTCATAGCCGTCTCTAAGCTTCTCCCTAGGGTGGACTTGGATCTACTTAGCAAGATAGAGACTCCTCCGATTTCCTCTGAAACTTTAGATGTTCTGGGGGAAGCTATAAGGAACAGAAGAGTAATAGGAAGCATACTAATATCGAACGTCGGATACATAGAGGACAGGGACAGCTTGGTCCAAGCTGCGGACTACCTACTCAGGTTGGAGGGAATAAGCACCGTTTTAGTTTTTGGAATACTCGGAGATGAGATACACATGTCCGCTAGGAGTAACGACGTGCGAGTCAACATAGGCAAAGTAATGGAGCGGGCATTCAGGGAGTTAGGCTCCGCTGGAGGTCATCCGAAAGCAGCTGGAGCTAAAGTTCCCCTTGGTTTGTTCAAAGCTGTGAAGGACAAGGAAACCCTAGTCAGACTAGTTGGCGATGCTGTCACTAAGAAGTTCCTAGAGGCCTTAGGTAAACCAGCCGAGGTTTTAGAAGAGAGGAGTACAGAGGAGAAAAAGTATTCCTAGAACTTCACACCTTGGCTTCGACTTTGATCTTTTCTTTCTCGAGTTTCACTCTCTTTTGTTCTTCCTTTCCTTCTTTTATTAGGATTATGTCTCCAACAGCTAGTACCCTCTTGTATGGTACACCGAGGACTTTTCCTCCGTAACTCTCCTCTTCGAGGGATATCGCAACTACTTCTCCTTTATCCACGTCTATTATGAAATCGAATGCGTTGCCAACGTATCTAGCCTTATTGGTGTATATGTCAAGCCCATATAGCCGGGAAATCCTGACGGGCATCTTAACCCTCCAATATTATTCTGGCATCAACAGCTACTGCGTTATCATCATAAGCTATTAGGGGGTTTATATCTATTTCCTTTATTTCTCTTTCCCAATCATACATCAGCCTGGAAATCGAAGAAATGGCTTGAGCTATTCTCTCCTCATTTGCTCCCTTTTTCCCCCTAATTCCTCTTATTATCTTGTATCCCTTAATCTCTCTTATCATTTTCTTTGCCTCTGATTCGTCTATAGGGGCTACTCTGAAAGAGACGTCCTCCAAAACCTCGACGAAGATTCCTCCTAGGCCGAACATAACTGTTGGTCCGAAGTGTTGGTCCTTGATTCCGCCTATTATTAGCTCTATTCCTTGGGGAATCATTTCTTGGACTAGGATTCCAGAAATACTTAGATTCTCTCTTTCTGCTATTCCTATGACTTCCCTGTAGTTTCTTATGAGGTCATCTTCATTTTTTATTCCCAGTCTGACTAATCCTAGGTCACTTTTATGAGTGGCCTGAGGAGATAATAATTTCAGGACCACAGGATATCCTATTTCCTCTGCAGCAGAAATAGCTTCTTTCTCGGTGTATACTTGCCTCTCTCTTGGAATTGATATACCGTACTCCTTAATCAGATTCTTCGACTCGTGTTCAGTTAGCACAGTTCTGCCTTCTTCTCTCGCCTTTGATATCACTCTCTCTATTGTCAATCTCCTTCCCCTTGGAGAGTGAACGGTCAAGGTAAAAAGCTTTTTTTCAATGTTCTGGTGGGGAGTTTATGATAATTCTGAAGGGCGTAATCCATGGGAGTCAGAGGTCCTCTAGGGAAGTATTCGAGCTAATACAGAGAATCAGGCCTAAGGCGGTTGGAATAGAACTTTGCCAAGAGAGGTTAGAGGCTCTCCTTCGAGGTCCAAAAGAAGGATTTTACAGCTCTTTTACACATTATTTCTTGTCTAAGATCCAAGAACTTATTATAGAGAGACTGGGTGGAGTAGTAGGTGAAGAATTCATCTCTGCCCTAAGGGCCTCTGAGGAAGTTGGCGCTAGAGTATTCCCAATAGATTTGCCTCTCTACTACCTCCTAGGTAGGCTGAAGGAAGTTCCCTTGAGGGAAAAGGTATCGCTAATACTTGAACTCGTCCCAAGGAGAATGGAATTAGACCGAGATGGGATAAATCAAATGTTATATAGGATTAGGAGGAGGTCCCCCTCTATATACTCCATAATAATTGAGGAAAGGGACGAATTCATGGCTAGGCAACTAATGCGTTTGGAGAAAGAGTATGACTCAGTAGTTGGTGTAGTTGGAATAGGTCATCTTCCTGGGATAAGCAAGATCTTGAAGGAGAGATTGAGAAATGCAGAAGAGAAAGATAATTAGAGAAAAATCCAAGAAGAAGTATGTCTTAAGAGCACCTAGAACTAAGTTGGATTCCAAGAGGTTAATTGCTCTCTCCCTTGTACAAGCTGGAATATATGTCCCCTCAATTTCCAGAGGCGGATTCTACGTAATTCTGGCTACTTTAATACCTATACTCCTCTGGATGTTATTCAGACGGGACAATCCAAAGCAATTCACCTTCGAGAGACTAGTTTGGATAATAGCTTCAGGATTCATCTTGGCCAGGGTGATTCTGACCTTCTTGTGAAAGGTTTTTAAACTAGGGAGAAAGTATGCTCGGGGTAAGCAATGACAGAACTCTCTCCCTTCAAGGAGAAACGATTGCTGATGGTTCCAGGACCAGTTGAGGTTCATCCTAGGGTTCTCAGAGCTATGTCTCAGCCAATGATTGGGCATTTAGATCCGGATTTCGTTTCTCTCTTGGACGAAATACTAGACATGCTTAGAAGAGTGTTTCAGACGAGGGGAGATGTGATAATACTAACTGGTTCCGGGACCTCCGCCATGGAAGCAGCAGTTGGAAACGTAATTGAGAGGGGAGATAAGGTCCTAAGCGTTGTTTCTGGTCTCTTTGGAAGAAGATTTGCCGAGATAGCTAGGAGGAGAGGGGCAGAGGTCCATGAGATGAAGTTCCCCCTAGGCTCTTCGGCGGATCCCAGCAAAATTAAGGAGGAGCTAGAGAGTGGAGAGTACAAGGCGCTCACTGTAGTGCACTGCGAGACCTCTACCGGTGCACTGAATCCAATAGAAGAGATAGCAAAGGCTTGTAGAGACGAGGGCGTGATAAGCATAGTAGATGGCATAACCAGCGTGGGAGGAATAGACGTAAGGACTGAGGAGTGGGGAATAGACCTCCTAGTAGTTGGATCTCAAAAGTGTTTGGCTGCTCCTCCTGGATTGGCCATGTTGTCTGTTAGTGAAAGAGCCTGGGAGTGTATAGAGAACAGGAAGGAAGAACTCCCAGATTATTACTTAGACCTACTCAGGAATAAGGGTTACATGGTCGACAGACTCTCTCCGAGAAGGACTCCATTCACTCCTGGGGTCCCTGCTCTCCTCGGGTTATACGAGACTCTCAAATTAATAGAAGAAGAGGGGCTTGAAAACAGGTTCGAGAGGCACAGAATAATAGGGGAGGGAATGAGAGAGAGTATAAAAGCAATTGGATTGGAGCTATTTCCAGAAGAAGGGGCTTATTCAAACACTTTGACCTCCTTCAAAGTTCCAGAGGGAATAGAGGACAAAGAGCTGAGAGGTAGAATGAAGGAGAAATACGGAGTAATAGTCGCTGGAGGATTGGAGGAGTTAACCGGTAAAATAGTTAGAATTGGGCACATGGGGATCTCTGCTGTTCCGCAGAATGTCTTCGCGACAGTATCTGCACTGGAATGTGCTCTGCATGAGATGGGGTTCAAATTGGAATTGGGATCTGGCATAAGCGCTTTAGAAGATGTCTTTCTCAGAAATAACCTCTAAGTGCATCCTCTCTCCTTTCCTGTTGTAGGCGAAGACGTCCTCCATCCCCGAATAGGGATACCTAGTTATTATGTGTATCACACCGAACTTGGAGAAGAACCTCAAGTCCGACTCAGATGGCCTAGCGCTTCTCCCTGGGTGGCTGTGAACGCTCCCCAATACACTAGGATCCAGAGGGAGCATATCGGTCCTTATGTAGGCTGAGGTACCAGACACCTCTGTTCCCGGTAGAAACAATACCTCTTTTATTATTTTCTTCTCCTTGTCTCCTGAGAGTAGTCCAGCGAATTCCCTTGGATAAGCGGACCTAGATGCGCCTAGGATGAAGTCCAGTGCCTCTTCCACTATGTAGAACATATCGGTTAGTTGAACACCGGGAGTATTAATTCATTGAGTCCGAGGGAGCGCATTGCAATGGGGACTAAGAGAAAGCCCATGCAGCTTCCCCTCCTGCAGCCGAAGTATATTGGGAGGATTCCTATTCCTAATGCTGTTATCTCTACTAGGATCCCTCTCACTCCAGAAATGAGAAATATAGCTGAGGATAATCCAAATAGGACCGAAATAGCTACTAGCCTATAGTTTATCTTCTCTACAAATGATGAGAACTTTCTAGAAAGAAACATGGCTAATATCGTCGCTAGTCCTCCCGAAACTAGAGCTGTTCCTATTAGAACCACAAATAGATCCCCAGAGAAATCTCGGAAAATGGATTTGAGTGCTGCTGCTGGCCCACTCCTAGTGGCTCCTAGCAAATAGAGCATTACCATTGCGTACATTGCTTCAGCGGTGTTTATTCCTCCTATGGTGACGAGATATTCTCTCTCGTTTCTCGATTTCCTTATGAGACCTGCTGCTATGGATGGACTAACCCCTGGAATTACCCCGGATATGATTCCAGCAACCGTTCCTGCTAGGCTTCCCCTCATTAGCTCCTTTCTCCTGGTTCTAACCCTGATTATCTGCCTAGGAACTTTTCCGGATGTGAGGACAGAGTGTATTATGGTTGGCGCAGTGAACAATCCGACGAATGAAGGAAATAGAGCTGTGTCTTGATCTAGGAAACCTAGATCCAGGACGTATATTCCCAAGATTCCGGAGAGGAGTACAATGAACATTGCATATATCCTCCTATAATAGGATCGTTCAGAGGCTATGAGAAAGAGGAGTATCCCCGAAAGGACTATAGAGGTGTTCTTTTCTATTATTTGGCTCAATATCGGAAGAACTAGCATAAACATTGGTAAGATCATCAAAGATAAAATTAAGGAGAGAATACTCCCGGCGAGTGTTAGTACTACTGCCATGTGTCCTCTTCCCATGAGCAATAGCCTATGGGCTGGTAAAATTGAGCCTGTGGATGGATCTGGGGCTCCTAAATAAGTGGAAGGTATCGTGTTCACGAAAGTGTGCGCCACGGCCATTGAGACTATGAGGACAGCTAAACCTTCGATTCCCAGCTCTCTAGACAAAATCGGGAAGAGAGGAATGAGTATGGATATCAAATTGTTCACGTGCATTCCCGGTATTGTCCCTGTGATAGACGCTAAAATTGCTCCGGAAATCGCCAATAAGAAGAGAAGAAAGTTGTCAGCCAAGTTCTCTCACCTCTCTGAGTACTATCTCAGGTTCTCCCTTGTAGATTACTATCAGCCCAGAGAAAGAGTAAATTCTTCCTTTAGTGAGTTCCAGTCTCTTGGGAGAGAAGACTTTTATTTCCTCTTCCTTGGTTTTAATCCTCAGAACTGAGAAAGAGCCATAGTCCTTCTCACTGATTAGCTTGGCCTCCAGTAGCACCAATTCTCCTACTTCCCTGTTCTCTATTCCGCTGACTTTCTTTGGTTCCCTGTTTCTTATTTGTACTTCCCCCTCGTATCTCGGAATTAAATAACAGCGTTTTTCCCAGCACTTTACTCTCCCAGAAGCTATTACCAAGTCTCCTATTCTACCTTTCTTTTCGGTATAGACTTTCAGTTTGCTGGAGCCGTCGCTCAGCTCTAAGTAATTCTCCTCTGCTCTGAAGATGTATCCCCAGGTCATGATTATTTTTCCATTGAGTTCGCTTGATATCTCTCCCAAATCCACGTAGATTTGATTGTTAACTCCCATTGATTGCATTGCTGAGAGACCCATGATCAGGCAGGAGAGAGACAGTTTGAGGAGGAGTTTCTCTGAGCCTCTCAAGACACCCACCTCCTAGCGTCTGACGATATATCAAAACAAACTACTAGTATATAAAGTTTCCTGATCAATCGGATCTTCGGTTTCACCCGTGAGTTGCAAGATGTCTCGAGTACATGGGATTCGAGTCCTTGAATGTGGAATCCGAATGAACTATTCGAGATGACAATGACCTAATGCCGAGGAAATCGACTAGAATGGTGAGCAAAGAAGACGTGTAATGGGTTACCCAGACATCCACCTCTGGAGGAATTGGCAACTTCAACTCAGTTATCTCGCAGGTTCCATTTACTTGGAAGAGTTCTAGAATCCAACTCTCTTCCTTAGGGAGAGTCCTAGCTTTAAATGCGGGATTCCTCAGGATTATTTCCTCTAGGTATTCTGAGCCATCCTCTCTTTCTCCCTTGATTATCCCTAAGAAGACTGGGGATTATCTCTAAGAAACTGGGCAAGTGTCTTCGTCTTCTTGTCCTTGGACTGAAACTAAGGTAGTTCCGAGCACGAGCAAAAGGCTAAGACATATTCTTGTACCCCCAGGGCATGGAACCACCTCGCCAGAGGCGAGCGAAACTCAGATTTAACTCTTTTTTGGTTTACTGGTAGAACTCAGCCTCTGGCTATTGTTTCATTCCTCTCCCTTTCCACTGAGGATCTCATCGCCCTATTGAGGTCCTTGGATGTATCGAAAGTAGTACCTATCACGAAGGTGAGTATCGCTAGCGTTATCGCCATGAGGACCATGTATTCCGCAGACGCTTGACCCGAGCTTCTCATGCGAGTTGATTCAGCTCTAGGAAATAAAAGTCTTTTCGTCTATACCAAGGAACTGAGGAATTGGAGAGCCTCTCCAAGAAGTACCATGGAGTTCCCTAACGTAATCGAGATCAGGAGGCCTATTAGAATTCCTGGACCGAAGGGTATTCCCTTCTTGATCTCCAGAGTATTCCAGTCAATTTCCCCTCTCTTCCTCAGATCAGCGAGAAGCTCTATTTCCTCTTTAGTCAGGCCTTCTGCACTTGGGAAAACCAAACAGTTCTCCTTGTGTTTAATTAGATTTCTGAGGGTTGCCTTCTCCTTCCTTATTTTCCCCTCGGCCTCGTACACTATTTCGGAACTTATCATCCCCGGCTCCAGCTCCTCTATTCTAACTTCTTCCCTGAGAATTCTCCTGTTTATTACCCTCAGAGACGAGAAAACGAGGGCAATGGTGAGCAAGAAGAGGGAAGTAGTTATTAACCCAGAGGCGTTCCTGGTGTAAACTAGGGCTGAAATTCCTAGAAGAAACGCAATTGTCGTGAACTCCGCCCTTTTTCGGAGTAGGTAAGCTAAAGCCAATACTCCTAGGAGAGTCACCCACCACTTGGAGAAGATTTCTGAGAGAAAGTAAATCCAAAATGAGAAGGCTAAGGCCTTGACTGGTCTCCACTCTGAGTAAATCTCCCTGAATATTCTCCTTTGCCTAATTGCCTTGTAAATCAAATAGGAAATTAAGAATGGGAAAGTTCCAATCACGCTATTCACGAATATCGTGAGGGGAAATGCTACTTCATCTATTCCGGTATAGGTCGCCCAGGGGGAAATGCCAATTGGCCTAGGTATCAATATTCCAATGGCAGTCATTAGTTTTACGTCTCCTCCTCCCCATCCCCCCGTGAAATAAATCAAATAGGAAAGAGAAAAGGCTACTCCTGCCCCTATCAGAGACCAAAGGATTGGCTCAGGATTCAATTCCACTAAGGACTCCAAGGATCTCAGGAGTAAGCCCAACGCTGCCATTGAGTAAGTCAATCCATTGTATATGTAGCCTGTCTTGAAGTCCGTGTAAGCACCTACTCCAGATCCTATTAGAGCTATGAGCAGAGCTAGGAAGTCCCACATGTGATCAGTCCAAGAACTCTAGTATTGCTCCTCCAAACCTCTCAGCAACGAAATTATACACTATTGCGAATATGGCTGCTCCTATGAATCCACCTATGGCTCCGAATATGGTCATTGCCACTATGGTAACTCCAGTTGATTCTGCAGTCGGCATTGCGGCAACTGGAAGTGTCCTCATGAGCGTGGAAGTGGCGGTGGCTAATATCACCCCTTCTATGAATCCGAATATGGCACCTATTATTCCCATTATCTTCGCTAATGAGAGCACATCTATCCTTATGAGTTCCGCTTGGAAGGGCTCTGGTTCCTCATACTCTCTCCTCTGGTAGTACTCCCTATCCCCATAGTAGCTCACGCCTACCACCCATACATATGTAATATCAACATATTATAAACCTAAGCCTTCCTTCCCAGTAGGCCAGAGATGAGCTTGCTTATTATGTTCTCCTTCTTCGGTAATGGAATCTCGTATTCCACTCCTATTAGATCTGCCGCTAACTTCTTTATTGACTCTGAAGCAGGAGACTTCGGAGACCTAACGACTACTGGTTCTCCGAAAGCTATGCTCCTCTTCACTTCGGGATCCTCTGGAATCTCTACTAGAACTTTAGTTTCCAATATGGTTTCCACTTCGTCTTTTGAGAGTTCGGTCTTCTGGTAGCTCACTCTGTTGAGCACGGTTCCTACTATCCCAGTTTCTAGTCTTTCTGCAACTATTTTCGTTTTAAGAGCATCTGAAACCGCAGCTATCTCTGGATTGGTCACCAAGAGTAGTTCTTGCCCTGAAGCTATGGCAGTTATGGCGTCTTTCTCTAGGCCAGCTGGAGAATCTATTAGGAGAAAATCACATTCCCCTATGAGCTCTATTAGGACGTCCTTAAGCCTCTCTGGTCTTATTTTTCTCAATCCTTCCAGAGATACCCCTGCTGGGACTACTTTCACTCCTGAAGGTCCTTCGTACATAGCATCCCTTGGATCGGCCTCTCCAGCCAAGACGTCTTGTAAAGTAACTGGTTTTCCTTCCATCCCGAGAATTATCTCTAAATCGGCCATCATTATGTCTGCATCTAGTATTATCACGTCTCTGTTAAACTGAGATAGGGCCACTCCCAAATTGGCAGTGACGAATGTCTTGCCAGTCCCACCTTTGCCTGAAGCTATGGTTATTGATAGTCCCAACTTTCCTCCCCCTATTCCCTCTTCACCTCTCTTATATACCATTCCTCCCATTCGTCGACTTCTCCATCGAAGTCATCATCGCCTGAGACCTCAAATAGGGAGTAGCTCCCGACCAATCCGAATTCGTCGAAGGTTATTTTTCCGTTCAAGAATTGATTCACAACTGCTGTAGTTCCGCTCCTGTTGCAGCCGGCTAAAACTAAGAAGAAGTTCCCCTCTCTGTACAAGAGGGAGGCAATTGCACAGGAGGAACACTCTCCTAACTTTCCGTCTGAGAATGGAATTGGAAGCATTTCGTTCAACTCTCGAGACAATTCATTGACTACTGGTCCTCCCACTAGTATGGCCCATCCGCCTTCGTATTCGGAATCTAGCAACAGTTTCAACCCGAGTTTCCTTGATATTCTCTCAGCGTTTAATCTATCTGAGTCAGATAGAGTCCTAGTTCCTAGCACAACGTATTCCATTCCATCCAAGACCGAAGTGAAATTCAGGCCTGTCCTAATGGAGAGCAGAACCAGAGAGTCTGCCAACACTGACATATTTCTCTTTCTTTTTTCTCCCTTAATAGCACTCATTTCTTCTATTGCTCTGTAATCCCCTTCCAATGCATTAGCCAATGTCAAGAGGCTTTCGTCCCTGGTTACTTCTCTCAGGACACTCACACCCTTGGTGAAGTTCCCCTTTGTTAGACCGAGTTCGAAGAGCTTTCCCTGCATCAAGTTCAGGTAATAAATTCTCCACCATCCTCTCTCCAAGAGGAACTTACTCATCTCGTCGTTCATCTCGGGCAGATCCCTAAATACCACTTCCCTGACGGGCTTTCCTGGGAATCCCATGACGTCTATTGCTCTCTTACTGGCATAATAAGCTACTACGGAATTGTATAAGAGCCTACCAGATATCTCGCCTGCATTATGGGGATAGACCTCGATGGAGAGCAAGTCTAGCTCCGCTGCCAAGAGGTGGGTCTTGGCTGTGGAGAGCATGTGCCTAGCGAGTATAATGGAAGTGTTTAAACCCTCCTTGGATTTCTCTTCCTCAACTTTCAAAGCTTTAGAAAACTCTTCCTTTGCTTTATTTAGAAAATCCTTTGAATATTTCACTGGATCCGTCTCCATCTGCTTTAAATTGTTTCTGACTGCATTCATTAGAGTCTCTCCCTTAGATGCCAGATATATTGCCTCTATAGTCTTGTTTTCCGATAGGTAGTCTCTGGCGATCTCTAAATTTATTCTGGCTTCCAACAAATTGTCCAATAGGAAGGAATAGTATCTGTCTGGAATGTACTTCGTCTTATCCTCTAATTCTTTTTTTACCTCAAGCATCTGCTCCTCCAAATCTGAAATGTACTCTTCAACATCCATTTGAGATTCGGAAATAGAAGAAGGGGGGAGTAGTGAAATTGCTAGGAGGAAGAG
>Ga0190366_1000047_pt1 | contig 23086 bp, 20 predicted proteins | sample 487218910_MG_FD_169990 | JGI IMG/M metagenome (GOLD analysis project Ga0190366, IMG submission 169990) | Hydrothermal vent microbial mat bacterial communities from Southern Trench, Guaymas Basin, Mexico - 4872-18-9-10_MG | ecosystem: Environmental > Aquatic > Marine > Hydrothermal vents >...
AAGTACTTATCAACCTTACGTACATCATAGCTGAACAGTTCGTTTATTTCTTCAGTAAACATAGCCAAATGAAAAGAATAGTAGTAATATAACTAAATTATTTTAATTCTTACAAGTAGAGATGCATATCATTGTTTATGCAGTAAGAACAGCACTCAAGTATTAGGGGACCGAATATCGTTTTAGTAACTAAAAATTCGCTCTCTAACTAGATAAAGTTAGTATGAGTCTACCACATTAACATTAACATAGCTAACAGTGAAATAGATAGGTATTCTAAGCGATCTATTAAGTTAAAAATTCTGCATTACTGATAATGATTATTTAAATTCACCTTTGTAGGATATAGAGATTTTAAACTTTTTCTAGTGATTTTTTAATAGCGAGGTTTACAGCTTCCTTCATTATTGAAGCTGATAAATGTATCATTTCCTCTTTAAGTAATGGGTCTATAGTGTGGGTAGCTAAACATGGATACGTTTGTGTATATAGTCCAGCGTAGCTAGGTGCCTCTTTAACGCCTAAACCGAGTATTTTTCTTGATACAAAATATGCTGATCCACATGGAGTGTTTCTAAGTACTCTAACGCTTTTTACAACACCATCTTTAATTTTGATACTAAATCTTGGCGATCCAAATTTCCTTGTAAAACTATCTATAACTTTATCACCAACTTTAGTAAGTGAGCAAAATGGTCTTGGAAAAATAATTTTTAAGCCATATGTTTTTGCCTCCTCAAGTATTTGCTTCTCTAAGCCCCGTGGAAGCCAGTTATAGTCATCGACAGGAGCAATAGCCCTCTTTAAATTAAACTTTCTCATAAACTCTGGTAGTAGTGTATATGCACTTTGATTCTCAGGCATATATAACAATAAATCTACATCAGAGATCTCTAGGTCAAAGAATTTATCGATATATTCCTCCGGATCATCAATCACGCTTGGAAAAGTAATATTTATCTTATGATAACTTATATCCCAGTCCTTGGCTCTTTTAGAAATATTGGATACGATTCTTTCTCCATAATACCCCCTAATAATAGCAAGAATCCTCATAAACCTCTAATAATTACTATTAGCATAGGTATTGAAGAAAATTATTTTATTTATATGATAACTTCTTATTGATGCCATTTGATTGTCCTCGATGTGGTGGTAAGGTTAAGATAACAAATATTGAGTATTCAACTAGATTTTTTGTTATTTGTGAAAATTGTGGATTGTCATATTTACTTGATGCTGGAGTTAGGGATAGGTTGGTAGCATATTATTTATTTCTTGATGCCTATGATGTAGGTTTAGCTAAAGATATTAAAGAGTTAAAGAGTGAGCTTATATCTTCTGGATTATTAAGAGATCCGAGTGAAATTGTGGATATGGTTAAGAGGTATGGCTTAAACTTAGAGGACCTGCCCGACGTAGTTCGTGATATTTTGTTTAGTGAAAAGGATTATATAGCTTTGTATAGGCTTTTTGAGGCTACTGATGCAGAATATGGCTGTACAGTTGATAATTTAAATGTCCATGATGACTTAAAAGAAGCTTTGAAAAGTGCAGGAATTACTAGGTTATACAAATTTCAGGAGGAGGCGATAAAGAAGATTCTTGATGGTAAGGATATTGTTATTGTTGCACCTACTGGTAATGGTAAAACTGAAGCATTTGCTGTTCCGATTATGCATTTAATAGCTTCTGAAAAGGGTGTTTCATTTTATCCTCTAGTTACTCATATGAAGCGTGGTGTAAAAGCATTATTTATATATCCAACTAAGAGCTTAAGTAGGGATCAATTGCTGAAGCTTAAAAGGATGGGTTCGTATGTAGGCGTTACTGTAGAGGTCTTTGATGGTGATACAAGTACGAGTGAAAGGGAGAAGATATATTCTGATCCACCAGATATTTTAATTACAAACTTCGATATATTACATTACCACTTAAGTCATAGAACAGAATTGACGTATCATCTAAAATCTGTAAAGTATGTTGTTGTTGATGAACTACATGAGTATACAGGAGCATTCGGCTCAAATGTCTACTTTATACTTAAGCGTCTACAGAGATTATGTGGTAAAGTACAATTAATTGGTAGTTCAGCTACAATTGCTAATCCAAAAGAATTCGCTGAAGCGCTATTTGATAGAGATGTAGAGGTTGTTGAGTGTAAAAAGGGAAAACGTGGTAGAATGCACTTTATAATGCTTTATCCATCTTTAAGGACTCATCATGCCGCTATATCAGATATTGTATCTAAATTAGTTAAATCTGGATTTAAGACATTAGTATTTTCAAATAGCCATTCTGAAGCTGAGATTATAAAACAGATACTTGATAGAAGCGGTATTAGGTGCCATGTTCATAGAGCAGGTTTACGTAAAGAGTTTAGGAGACGCATCGAGGCTGAGTTTAGAAGAGGAGGTTTAATGGTAATTTCAGCTACATCAACCTTAGAATTAGGAATTGATATTGGGGATTTAGATGCTGTTATAACATTACCGATAGGCTTATCTAGATTTCTACAGAGAGCTGGTAGAGCTGGTAGAAGAGGTCAAGAAGCAGTAAGTGTTTTAGTTCTAAGAAATGGAGATCCTATTAGTGCATACTACAAGAAAAATCCTGAGAAATACTTTGCGTATTTAGAGCCTATATATGTAGAGCCGAGAAACCCTGTTGTAGCTAAGTATCAACTAATCGCTGCTTCATTAGATGAGCCGCTAAAGCTAGACGATTTCCGGGAGTATAAAGATATTTTAGACGATCTCGTTAAGGAAAAAATACTTTATATTAAGGATAACATATATTATCCACGTCCAATCGCTAGGAAAATCGTTAAGAGATATAACATTAGGGGTATTGGGGATATAGTTAGGATATACTTAGGTGATAAAGTCATCGGTGAACGTGAACTACCAATGGCATTAAGAGAATTATTTCCAGGAGCTGTGTACTTACATGGTGGATATAAATATCAATCTAAGTCGCTGAAAATAATTAGATCTGGACTAGGAGTTTCTCAAGTTGAACCATTACCAAGGGATCATCAGTATAAGACAGATGCTATAAGGTATGCTCAGCCAGAGGTATTAGACATCTTAGAGAGAAAGATTGTATATGGAGTTGAGGTTTTATATTGTAAATTGAGGATTAAAGAGGTTGTTGAGGGATACATACTTAAGAATATTTATTCTGGTGAAGTTGAAGGTAGGTATTCATTAGATGAACCTTTAGAATATAGCTTTGAAACTTTAGGTTTTGTATTTAAAGCTCCGGATCCAGGTGATGTTATATATGAATTCGAGGTAGAGGAGATTGAGGCTATTGCTGGAACGTACCATGCAGTTGAACATATATTGATAGAAAGTAGTGATATTTTTACTGGTAGTGGCGCTAGAGAAGTTGGTGGTGTATCGATGGGATTATCAGGAACTATATTTGTCTATGATGGTTGTCCAGGTGGTTCTGGAGCGACGCTCCTACTATTTAGAAAACTTGATGAAGCATTTAAGAGAGCATATGAGATAGTTAAAACTTGCGATTGTAACAGGGTTGATGGCTGCCCTAACTGTACATATTCATATCAGTGTGGAAATAATAATAGACCATTATTTAGGCCTGGAGCGGTCGAATCACTATATAAAATCCTTAAGGGAGTAGAAACAAGGGTTATTGAAGAAGAATATATTGGTGAAAAGCCGTATATCGCTGGACCTACTATCTCCTACATCATATTATAATTTTTACCTTCTTGGTCTAGAGTGAGAGTTGATTATAAGATATACCTTTAGCTACGTTTACATCGAATAGCTTCAAAACAGTTTTTACCTCGTACCATTAAATTATTAATTAGTTAGCATGAGAAGAGGATATAGAGTATTAACGCTGATTATGTTAGTAATAATATTGATATCTAGTATCATAAATATTTCTATACCTTATGTATATGGAGATACGGTTATCATTTTAACAGTTAGAAATTTAGGCGACGAGAAGGTGGATTTGAATGCTACGTTATATAATATTACGGATATTAATATCTTGAATTTAGTTGATACTCTACTAACAATTGCTGATTTACTCGAGAAATATAATCGTACTACTTCTAATAATCTAAGGGAAGTAGCTGGTTTGATATTACTTGGGCATTATGATGAAGCAATTATAAAGTATAAAGAATTGCTTCCACAAATTTTAGATTTAGTTAATAATTTACAGGATGTTGATCCGGAGCTTGTATCTGAGGTGCTTTCTAATTTACCTCTTGATTTAGAAAATGCTATCGCAGGTAATCCGCCTGAGACCTCTATTTCCCTCCCATCTTCATCATTCAGTAATATTAAAACTCCGATACCCAATATAGGTAGCTTATCATCTAATGTAGGAGCTGTGAGTAACGTAAGTATACCATATCTAGATATTATTCTGCCATTTATACTCATACTTGCAGTTATATTCATAGTATATTATTATAGGAAGTATATCATGGAGAAGTTATCACCGGTACTTTCTAAGTATGCTAACAAGGTACTAGTACGTATTAAATTAGGGGGAAAGCCTAGTGACCCTAGAGGTATAGTCATATATAATTATAGGAGATTTCTCTTTATACTAGAGAAAAGCCGGGGGTTAATTAAGAAAAAGAGTGAAACACCAAGGGAATTTATTAAGAAAATTGATAAGGATATTTACCATTTATCACAAGAGCTTACTGATTTGTTTGAAAAAGCTAAGTATTCTCGTAAGGAAATTACTTCAAGTGAAGCTGCACGTAGTGATGAAATAATCTCTAGTATTGAGGGTGTATATGGATGGGGAAGAAGCTACTAACAACGGTAGTTGTATTACTTGCTCTTATAGCCGCTATAAATGCACCACAAAAATATATTCCCATAACAGTATTCTTAGGTTCAACTACTCCTTATAATACTACATGGAGCGGAATTAGCGATTTTAAAGATTACCTTGAGAGAGTATATAGGAGAAATATATGGAACGTGGATGTCGATATAATATTGTTAGATAATTTCTCTGTGATAGATGTAAATGCTTCAAAAAAATATGGTGATACTTACTTAAGAGATGTACTTGTATTAATTGGTCCAGATATACCATTAAATGATCATGAGATCAACATAATAAGGTGCTTTATCAAAAATGGCGGGTCATTATTAATAGCCGATGAATTAGGTACTGTTAATAATATAATTAAGAAACTGTTTTATGCGGAGATTTCTAATGAAACAGTTAGTAGCTATTTATTACTTATTAATGAAGGGCAACAGATCGAGTGGTACGCTGATATTCTATATCCAGTAAAAGTTAAGTCATTAAAGATTGACCTTCCAAGTTATCTGGTGGATATGGGCATCTTAAAACCATGTGGTTATTATATAGATACAGTTAGCGGCTTCAGAAACAAGTTTATTCTTGCTGGATGTACTGTACTTGGAGTAAGTAGGGTATATGTTATTGCAGATACAAGTATATTTATCAATAAGTACTTTAGTGAAGACTCTGAGAATTCATATTTAATAAAAAATTTTGTCGTTACATTATTTAACTGGCTTACTGGATTAAATGATTATAATGGATATGGAGGACATATTAGAATATACATAGATAGTGGCCACTACATTTCAACATCAATAAATATGCCATTACCACATATAGGTAGAATTATTGCAAGCTACTTAGAATCGTATGGTTCAGAGATAAATGAGTATTTCTACTCCTATATTGTAAATGTTCCGATATTAATGAGACTCGTCTTAGTTGTTTTAATTACATTAACAATTTATAGAATAGCTAGGAGATGGTATGCTGGCGAGACTATACATGATTTCCCACTAGAATCAGTTGGTGAACAGAGAATTGTAGTATTCAGTCCTGAATATGAAAAGATGAAAGTTCACATTAGACGACGTGGTGTTTATAAGCAGCTAATTGGCAAATTATATGAATTAACAAATATTATCTTAAAAAGGAAGTTGAATTTAGTTATTGAGGACTTAGTTCTAAGGGGAGAGGGTTGGGATATTATATCCCTATACCTTAGTAAGAAGGAAATGGATGAATTTAGGAAAGTTATATATGAAATGTATAGGGTTAAGGAGTATTTAGAGGGTAAGAGAAGGTTAATCCCGATTATTATGTGGAAAAGGAGATTTAATAAGTATGTTAGAGTTTTAAATCAATTATTCGCAAAATTAGGATTTGAATTGGTAGGTGAATAGTATGTCTTTAAGTAGTAGTGAGGTTGGAGAAGTTAAGGAGAGGTTTGCAGTTCTTAGAGAAGAAGTCTCTAAGGTAATTGTTGATATGGATGATGTTATAGAGATGATTTTTATAGGGCTATTAACCAAGGGACACATTCTACTTGAGGGCGTTCCTGGAATTGCAAAAACTACATTAGTAAAAACTGTTGCTAAAGCGCTGAACTTACATTTCTCTAGAATCCAATTTACACCAGATTTATTACCTGCGGATATTATTGGATCATACATTTACGATCAGAGAAAAGGAGAATTTTACTTTAGGAAAGGCCCTATTTTTGCAAATATTGTCCTTGCTGACGAAATAAATAGAGGTAATCCTAAGACTCAATCTGCATTGCTTGAAGCTATGCAGGAAAGACAAGTAACTGTTAATGGTAAAACGATTAAGCTTGAAGAACCATTTATAGTTATCGCTACACAGAACCCGATTGAAATTGAGGGTACATATCCACTACCAGCTGCTCAGTTAGATAGGTTTTTAGCTAAGGTAAATGTCGTATATCCAAAGGCAGATGTAATTCTAGAGGTTCTTAGGAGGTACACAAATCCTTATGGAATGGATGTTAAGCCAGTTATTGGTAAGAATGAACTTATTAATATGCAAGAATATGTCTATAAGGTACACATAGACGATTCTATCATGAACTATATTGTAAACATCATTGAGTATAGTAATAAGATTCCAGAGGTTAAATTAGGTGTTAGTCCTAGAGGTGCTATAGCATTAACATTAGCTTCGAAAGCAGAAGCATTAATTAATGGCAGGGATTACGTGATACCAGATGATGTAAAGAAAGTAGCTCCCCACGTTTTAAATCATAGAATACACCTTAATCCAACAGCAGTCTTTGAAGGATTAACCACAACGGACATTATAAACAGAATACTGGAATCTGTGGAGGTGCCGATTTGACAAATATTGAGCTAACGACTAGAGGTAGGGTATTCATACTAATTTCTGCCACATTAACTGCAATAGGTTTCATTATATGTGGACAGTTAACATATACGCAAGGAGTACCTTTAAAGGTGAGTGGACCCTTACTTATAATGATTACTGGATTATGTGGACTGCTATTAACATATGGGTTTAGATTATCCCTATTAATACAAGCAACAGTAATTAACTCACTAAATTTAATGAGGATTTATAATGAAGATGCTGTTGAAGACTCAGAAATACATATTACCTTAAGAATAGAAAATCCTACATATATCTCGATATTTAATGCTGAGATCATGGATAATTACCCAGCAACTACCCGGCTGATAGAGGGTACAAATCATTTTGTAGTTAACATTCCAGCCCAAGGTACCGTTGAAGTAAATTATTGTTTAAAAACTAGGATGATAGGTAAACATAGATTTGGCAACATCACCTTTGCACTAAGAGATTTTTTAGGATTATTCTACTTTAGTACTGGAAAGGAGTTAGATAATGAAATAAGGGTTTATCCTAAAAGCTATGAACCGACAGGTTTTTCGTCAGTATTTCCAGGGAGTAAAACATTAACTGGGACAAGCTACTCTAAGAGAAAAGGTAGTGGATACGAATTTGCTGACTTACGTGAATATGTTCCGGGTGACGATTTAAGGAGAATAGATTGGAAATCAACAGCTAAGCATGGAAAATTAATTATTAAGGAATTTGATGCTGAGGGAATAGCTACAATTGTGATTGTACTTGATGCGTCTGCTACAATGTCATATGGAATATTAGGTGAGAGAAAAATTGATTATGCAGCAAGAACAATAGCCTATTTAACTAGGTATTTAAGTAGGAGAAAAGATTATCTCGGATTTGTATATTACGATGGAGTAAGAAGTGAGATTATACCTGTAGCACCAGCTAATCTCGTTTTCCCAAGAATTTACAACTTACTGGGCAAATTAGAAGTAAGTGAAAGCATTAATAAAACTGGCTTATCGAAGCTTCTCCTAGATAGTATGCCTAGGTTAGGTATAAGGGAAAAGGCATTATATATTTTAATTAGTGATCTAGAGGGAAATATAGGTGATCTGCCAGATACATTATTAAAAATCAAAGCTATGCATCATGAAATTACAATTATATCTCCCTCAACACCTTTATTTGAAGTTCCGGCATTAAGAGGTTGGGATGCGACAATATATAGAGTAATAACTGTAGATTATTTAGCTGATAGGGAAGAAATGATTAAAAATCTCCTAGCAAAGGGGATAGTGGTTATAGAGGTAGGGCCGAGAGATTTTATCCCAGCAGTTATTAAAAGAATCGAGGAATATAGGAGGGTAATCGTGTGAAGATTACAAAGAAGATAAATCTAAAGGACAAAGTGAATTTATTTTTATTGATTTACTATTTGATAGGTGCTCTACTTGGGTCATTATTTATTCCAAATGCTATAACATTAATTATCCATCCAATTAAAGTAGAGTCAGAAATCACGTTACCACTTCTGAAGTCAATTAATACGACAATTATAGTACAAATTGTGATACAAACTCTTCTAACAATAGGCGTATTTATATTTGTTATAGGCTTAGTCTTAACACGAACAGATTTGATAATCCTATCAATATTTTTAGTACACATCATACTCGCGGTTATATATCCAGAGTATACAAGTACAGTTTTTGGGAAAGGTGTATATGGAATTACTCTACAGATGCTAAGCTTAACAATAATCTACTTAATAATACATAATTTTTCTATACGTGGAAGAGTTAAGCTTACCAAAATTAGGGTAAAAAGGAAATTGTCGCTTGAAGCACTAAATCTAATTATAATTTTTATCGGACCAATAGCTTTAGCATACTTCTTCCTAATACTAACTAATTTAGTGCTGTCTGCTATTACTGAAGCTGTAAATAAGTTACCTCCAGCGATAAGTGGCATAGTTTATGTATATCTATTAAATCCATACTCACAACTATTTACTGTACTAACGATTTTAGGCGGTATAATATGGATTTTAAGAAATATTTTGGAGCAAATCCTGTTATACCTTCGAGTTGGCAGTTTAATTGCGAAGGAAATGGTAATTAAAGAATTTAATGAATTAAAAAAGAGAGTTGAGAATAAGGATTTAAAGATTAAAATTGGTGCATTACCAAAGCATTCCCCATCGATACGTGGTATTCTGCCAACTATAGCCTTAGCACTAGGAATAATTACGATTATATTTCTCTATTCAGGGTTTGAAAACATTCCAATTTTCATACATAGATATGTTAACTTCTTAGAGGAAACGTTAGGAGTAATTCCAAAAATTCCCTTATTTAGCTTAATACCTCCAGAATATTTCAGTGATATACCTAGGGTTAAAGGTGAGTATATAGTAATAAATCTTATAGATTTTATAAGTAATCTTTTTATAAGATTTAGAGGAATGATAATTTGGCTTGAAAGATTAATTAGGTTTTTATTTTGGTGGATATGGAGGTAATATGGATGGAGAAAATGTCGATAATTGCGTTAATTGCTGGATTAATTCTAATAGCAGTATCAGTATACTTCTTCTTATTATCAATTAGTTTATTAATGCCTGAGGTATATGCTATAGTATCTGGATTAACATCATTAGTAATTGGGTTTATAACCTTAGGTGCAGGTGTAAGCTTAATACGCTCATATATAATTGTTAGAGCCGCGGAAAAAATATCTACAAAAGAAGAAAAATAGTTTCTAAAAATATCCTCTGGTTATATCTAGACAAGGGTATTTATTTGAGAAAGACCATATACTACCTCGTAATAAAATATCTTTTTGGAGCGAGGTCTTATGAGGAAACATAAGTTTATCTTTTTATGTTCACTCCTCCTTATAGCAATACAAATATTTTTAGTAAATTGTTCACACGCTACTGAAAACTTTGATTTATATATTGTTGTAGATAACAACATCTATCGGGACGATCTAGAGACTTGTTGGGGATTATCAATATACATTAAGTATAGAAATATCAGTATACTATTTGATACCGGCTGTAAATCATCTACACTACTATATAACTTAGATAAGCTTGGGATAGATCCTAATAATATTGATATCGTTGTATTATCTCATCCACATGGTGATCATATTGGTGGATTAGAGGGCTTAGCTAATGTTAATAAGAGGTTTACGCTTTATATACCTAATGGGTTTCCTCGAGAGCTTATAAACAGATATATTGAGATGGGGATAGATGTCCACATAATTGATAACCCTACATGTATTGCTGATGGAGTTTACCTTACTGGTGGACTGTCTTTTGGCTCGATGTATGAACAAGCATTAGTGATTAATACAAGTAGAGGAGCTATTATAATTACTGGATGTGCACATCCAGGTATAGAGAACATAGTTAAATTTGTAGCTGATGAAATGGGATTTAAAGATATCCTCATGGTATGTGGCGGTTTTCACTTAATGTATGCAAGTATTGATAGGATACAGAAAATTATTAAAGTATTCGACATGTATTACGTTAAAGTTATAATGCCGATACACTGTACGGGAGAACTAGCTAGAGAAATTTTTAAACAGACTTATGATGATAGAGCAATATTAGCCGGAGTTGGTTACCACATAACATTAAGCGATTTAAGCAAACTAATAATAAAATTTACTGGTGAACATCCTAGTGAACAGTTAATAGAAAATGAGACTATAGAGTCCACTAGCAATATAGAGGAGGGTAAAGTTATTGAAGAGAGAAAGAGTAATGTTATACTAGTAATACTTATATCTCTAGCTATATTTCTTGTATTACTAGCCGGATTATTTGTTTATGCTAGGGTATTTAAGAAAAGCTAAGATTATAACTTATGTAAGATATTTTGCTTAGTTAGAAATTAGATTATAGGTATCTATGTATTTATCTATTTCAGTATGGTGTTATGTAATATGGTTAGGTTGATCTTTTTAGGTACTGGTGGGTGGATAACAGTACCATATAGAAAATATCAATGTATTTTTATCGAAGGTTCTGATGGAGTTATAGTTTTAGATTGTGGCTCTTTTGACGGTACTCAATATGAGACATATAAGAGTTTTCTAACTAAAATCAAGGGAATAATAATTACACATATTCATGGTGATCATATACTTGGACTACCATCACTATTATTCTATATGAAGTATAGTAATGTTCGAGGAGAAGTTAATTTAATAACGCCAGAAGTATATCTTAATTTTCTAGAGCAATTAATTGAGAAGTTGATTACAGACGCTCCGTATACTATTAAGTATATTGGAGTTTCTAACGGTTCGGAGGTAAATATAGGTGAGTATATAATCTCAACTTTTGAAGTTAATCATTCAATTTATAACGTTGGTTGTAAAGTATATGTTGATGATAGGATAGTTGGATATTCAAGTGATACCAGATATTGTAATGGACTAGAGAAAATAGCATTAGATACAGACTTATTAATTTGTGAGGCAAGCTTCCCAAGTAAAATGCGAGATAAAGCATTTAGCATCGGGCATTTAACACCCATTGATGCATTAAGAGTGGCAAAAACTAGTAATGTTAAACAATTAATTCTTACACATATAGGCTTTGAAATCGAAAATGAAAGTAAAAGTTTAGATGGAAATGTTATCTGGGCAAGTGATAACCTTATAATAGATATTTAGATTTAATAAATCTAAAAAGTAGTTTCTATTATGAAAATAGAAATATAGTATTACTTCTACCATTTCTACAAAATTTGAAAATATTCTATTTTAATTAATAGCAAAAATTATATTACTTATTTCTACGTTTCTGCTATTATATTAATTTAAAGAAATATGGCAAAAATGATTCAATAAGACTTATATTTTTAAAGTGAGAATAGTGTATAAATATTAAAATATATAAGGTACCTCGGTAGAAGGGGTGAGTATATTTGAGGAAAGAATATTTAATTGGTGTAATTGTCGTTGTACTTATTGTTATTGCGGCAGGTGCATATTACTACTATACGTTACCGAAGCCAACAGAGGAGGAGACTACAGCTCCACCCCCGACTGACGTAGAAACTCTTATTATAGCTATGGATACCTCTGATGCTGTATCCATGGATCCAGCTAGAGCATATGAATTCTCATCATGCTTCGTCATAAATCAGATATATGATAAGTTGGTTGATTTCGAGCTTCCAGATTTATCTACCGTTAAGCCTGAGATAGCCGAGAGTTGGGAGTACTCTGAAAATGGTACTGTATGGATATTCCATATTAGACATGGAATTAAATTTGCAAATGGAGACCCATTAACCGCAGATGCGGTAGTGTATTCATTAAGAAGAGTTATACAGCTCGGTCAAACGGCTTCATGGGTTCTTACACAATTCGTTTCTAGCCCTGACCAAATACAGAAGGTAGATGATTATACAGTAAAGATTGTTCTAGATAAACCTGTAGCTCCGAGCTTCTTCCTAACTACACTAACATTCACAACAACGGCTATCGTTAATCCCAATGTTGTAGAAGCTCATGCAAAGAATGGAGATATGGGTAGTGAGTGGATGACTGATCACAGCGCTGGTAGCGGTCCATTTATACTAGAAAAATGGGAAAGAGAATCTGAAATTGTACTTGTTGCGAATCCAAATTACTGGAAGGAGGGCTTACCTAAGGTTAAAAAGATTATTGTTAAGCACGTTCCTGAGCCTACTGACCAGCTACTCTTAATTAGTAAAGGTGATGTTGATGTAGCTACAGGGCTAACCCCTGATCAGATAGCGCAATTAAAAGGTCGTGAGGATATAAAGATAGTTTCAACGCCTAGACAACATATCGTCTACCTCGGTATGAACGTTAAAGTTGAGCCACTAGGTAATGAGAAGGTTAGGTTAGCTATAAAGTATGCAATTGATTATGACGGTATAATTAAGATGCTTAAGGGCTCAGCTATGAAGTGGCAGACCATAATTCCATATACAGTACCAGGTGCACTTAATAGTACACCATTTAGTAAAGATGTGGAGAAAGCTAAGCAGTTATTAGCTGAGGCTGGGTATCCAAATGGATTTGAGATAACACTAACAACTCCACCGGTATATCCATATGCAGATATAGCTTCAAAGATTAAGGCAGATTTAGAGGAGATTGGTATTCAAGTAAAAATAGTACAGATGACTGCTGCAGAGATGTATGAGAAATATAGAAAACAGGGATTAGAGATTGTATTGGCTGGCTGGGGATGTGACTATCCAGATCCTGATAATAATGCAAAAGCATTCGGAGATTACAGAGTACACCAGTTAGCATGGAGAAACTGCTGGTATGACGATCATGCAGCTGATCTCGCTGAAGCAGCAGGCTTAGAGTTTGATACTAAGAAGAGATTGGAGATGTATAAAGAGTTACAAGAGTACATATTATATCACGGTCCATATGCAGTTCTATATCAGGAGGTTGCTCAGGAGGCAGTTAGAAGCTGGGTCAAGAATTACCTACCAGATCCATCATTCTTCCTACAAGACTTATCTAAGGTATATAAGGAGATTCCTAGCAAAGCATCTACAGGATGCATACTACCACTCAACTATATACTTAGCTCTCTAACAGTATTCATTATAGCCAATGTCGCATTACTCTATGTTGCAGAGTATCTCCGCAGAGCATCATATCACCTAGTGAATTAAACCTAATTATTTTTTATCTCAATTTTTCCTTACATTATTTTTTAGGTGAAACTACATGGATTTAAAAACATACATTCTAAGGAGAATAATTTTAATGATATTTGTAGTTTGGGGAGTACTCACACTTACATTTATAATTTCACATATGATCCCTGCAGATCCTATTGGAGCTATTTTAGGTCCACAAGCTCCACCCGAGTTAGTTGAAAAGATTAGGCATGAGTGGGGTCTCGATAAGCCTCTCTATCAACAGTATATTGACTATATAATTAACTTTCTTAAGGGGGATCTTGGTAAAAGTATTAGGACTAATAAGCCAGTATCATATGACCTAATGAAGTTCTTTCCTGCTACTATTGAGCTTGCAACATTCTCACTAATTATAGCTATAATAATTGGAATTCCTATTGGAATAATTTCTGGTGTTAAGAAGGATACTATGATTGACCATATATCTAGATTATTTGCATTATCTGGAGTATCTACGCCTGTATTCTGGCTTGGATTAGTATTACTCTACATATTTTACTATATGTTAGGTATATTGCCGGGGCCAGGAAGGCTAGATTCTAGTATATCGGCTCCGCCGAGAATAACTGGTTTATTATTAATAGATAGTTTAGTAACTGGTAGATTTGATGCATTTACGAATGCCCTTTTACACTTAGTAATGCCTTCATTCGTCCTGGGCTTTTACTCGGCAGCTTCGATAGCAAGAATAACTAGAGCTAGCCTACTAGAAGTATTGAGTAAAGACTATATTCGTACTGCGAGATCTAAAGGTTTAAAGGAACGTATAGTTATATTTAGACATGCATTGAGGAATGCTTTAATCCCGACGGTTACTGTGATAGGATTAACTTATGGTTCACTTCTTGAAGGTGCAGTTTTAACGGAGACTATATTTGCTTGGCCAGGTTTAGGAAGATATTCGTCACAAGCATGTTTATATATGGATTTCATGGCTGTTATGGGCTCTGTACTCTTAATAGCACTTATATATTCAATAGCAAACCTCATCGTAGACATCGCATATGCATTTTTAGATCCAAGAATTAGATATGGGTAGTTGATCATGAGTAGTGTTATAAAGGCTGTCAAAGAATATTTAGAGTCTGAGGATTTTAGGTTTACAGTAGCTTTAATTAGGAAAAGCCCACTCACAATCTTAGGTATAATTCTAGTTTTTCTTCTAGTGCTGCTAGCTATTTTCGCGCCCATTATAGCTCCATATGATCCATTAGAGCAGAATATTGATATTAGGCTTCAGCCACCTAGCTCGGAGCATTTCTTCGGAACTGATCAACTTGGTAGAGATATTTTTAGTAGGGTTGTATGGGGAGCTAGAATATCATTAATAATCGGTGTTGTAGTAGTTTCAATATCCCTCTTTATAGGGATTGTAATTGGCATATTTGCTGGATATTATGGTGGGAAAATTGATGAAGTATTAATGAGAGTAACCGATATGTTCATGGCTTTCCCAAGATTAATACTCGCTATGGCTGTAGCTGTTGCACTAGGTCCAGGACTATTTAATACAATCTTAGCAATGGCATTCGTATGGTGGTCTATATATGCAAGATTAATAAGAGGATCTACATTACAAGTTAAAAATGAGATTTATGTTGAAGCTGCGAGAGCGGTTGGAGCAAGTAATTTAAGAATAGTGTTTAGACATGTTCTTCCAATGGTTATTACACCAGCATTAGTGCAAGCAACACTGGATTTAGGAGGAACTATATTAACAGCTGCAGGACTAGGTTTCTTAGGGTTAGGTGTTCAGCCACCAACTCCTGAGTGGGGCTTAATGGTTAGTGAAGGTAGACATTACATAAGTAGTCAATGGTGGGTATCGACATTTCCAGGATTAATGATACTACTCGCTACACTTGGATTTAACCTACTAGGTGATGGCATAAGAGATATTTTGGACGTGAGGGAGAGGAGATAATATGAAACCTCTTCTAGAAATAAGAAATCTTAGGCTAAGATTCCATACACTACGTGGAGATCTAGATGCGCTATTTGGTGTGAATCTGAAGATATATCCTGGTGAAGTTTTAGCATTAGTTGGGGAGAGTGGTAGTGGTAAGACGATAACAGCTCTTTCGATTCTTAGATTGCTGGATCCCACTGCTGAAATTACAGATGGAGAAATTATTTTTGAAGGCAAGGATCTTTTAAAGCTTTCAAATGACGAAATAATTGATGTTAGAGGTAAGGAGATCTCGATTATTTTTCAAGAACCAAGAAGCTCTCTCAATCCAGTAATGAAAGTTGGTGATCAACTTATTGAATCATTAATGGCACATACAAAGATTAGTAGAGATGAAGCTTATGAAATAGCATTAAAACTTTTGAGTAGGGTTGGATTACCAGATCCAAAACGAATAATGAATTCCTATCCTCATGAGCTCAGTGGTGGTATGGCTCAAAGAGTTATGATTGCGATGGCTCTAATTTTAAGGCCTAAGCTTTTAATTGCTGATGAACCAACTACAGCATTGGACGTAACTATTCAAGCTCAAATTCTAGCTCTTATTAAGGAATTAGTTCGGGAATACGGAATTTCTGTGTTATTTATTACTCATAACTTAGCTGTTGCAGCAGAGATTGCTGATAGAATAGCTGTTATGTATGCTGGTAATGTAGTTGAAGTTGGATATGTAGATGATATTTTTGAAGAACCAAAGCATCCGTATACAATTGGACTTTTAAGGTCAATTCCTAAGCCTGGATATGAAGGAGAGTTGTATAGTATGAAAGGAGAGATACCTAGTCTCTTAAAAATGCCACCTGGATGTCATTTTCACCCAAGATGCCCATATACTATAGAGATTTGTAAAAGTAAAGCTCCACCAATGATTAAGATAGATGGTAACCACGAAGTAGCTTGTTGGCTCTTTATGGAGGGAGAAGTATGAGTGATTTAGTACGTACGGAAGATTTGAAAAAGTATTTTCCAGTTACTAAAGGGTTATTCTCGAAAGTAGTAGGTTATGTAAAAGCTGTGGATAGAGTCACCTTAAGCATCAAAAAAGGAGAAACATTCGGTCTTGTTGGAGAATCAGGAAGTGGAAAAACTACTTTTGGAAGAACTATTTTACGTTTAATAGAACCTACATCGGGTAGAATATATTTTGAAAATACTGATATTACCAATCTTAAAGGTAAGGCTTTAAGAAGTATAAGGAGAAAAATGCAGATTGTTTTTCAAGATCCATATGCCTCTCTACATCCAAGGAAAAAGGTTAAGGATATAGTAGGTGAACCATTAATAGTCCATAATATTTGTAAGAAAAATGAGGTAGAGAATTATGTTAAGGATATTCTTGTTAAGGTTGGATTAGACCCTAAGGATATTTATAAATATCCACATGAGTTTAGTGGCGGACAACGTCAAAGAATAGCTATTGCTAGGGCACTTATACTTAATCCAAGTTTTATAGTGCTTGATGAACCAACATCTTCTCTAGATGTATCTGTACAAGCAAGGATTTTAAACTTGTTAAATTCGCTGAAGAAAAAGTTTGGTTTAACATATTTATTGATAACACATGATATTGCTGTAGTAGATTATATGAGTGATAGAATAGGTGTAATGTATCTGGGTAGGATTATAGAGATCGCAGATAAGAGGGAGTTACTTAATAACCCATTACATCCATATACAAAGATGCTACTTTCGTCAGTTCCGGTTCCTGACCCTAAGATTGCTAAAAGCAGGAAAAGAATGATTCCAATGGGTGAGATTCCAAGCCCACTAAATCCACCTCCTGGATGTCATTTCCACCCAAGATGTCCGTATGCGATGGATATTTGTAAGAGAAAAGTACCGCATCTTATTAATGTTGGTAACTTACATGAGGTAGCTTGCTGGCTATACGAAAAGAAGTAACTATTATTAATAGTCCGTTCATACCTATGTTGGTGAAAATCTTGAATAATAGAGAAAAAGAGAAGGAAGTTAAACTAACGCTTAAAGATTATATTGCATTTGTAATTGCACTGCTAGAGACACAATTATTACCAGTTATAGTGATAGCAGTTATTATGCTTATACTTGCTATTTTACTTGGAATTGTATTTTTATAGCTGTATCTTCTTGTAATCGCCACTAAACTTATACTTCACAAGTTTCTCTCTATCTAGCTCTACCCCTAGACCACTTTTAGATGGAAGATGAATAATGCCATTTTTTAGCTCCATACCTCCAGATGCAGGTTCGTCAACCATGTTAAGATTCCCATCTAAATCTATGTAGACGATGTTTTTAGACGCACCTACTACATGTGCTGCAGCAGTTAATGCTATCCTAGTTTCCTCCATACATCCAATCATACATTTTAATCCCTCAGCCTCGACAACCCTAGCAATCTTTATTGCTTCTCCTATTCCTCCGCACTTCATAAGCTTTATATTAACTCCATCGACAGCAGATTCCTTTATTAACCTAATTGCATCTCTAGCGGTATGCACAGATTCATCAGCTATAACTGGTACTTCGATTCTTTCCTTAATATATCGTAAGCCGTTAATATCCCAGTATGGGGTAGGCTGTTCAAGTAGCTCAATTTCATATCTTTCTATTTTACGCATTATGGAGACAGCTTGATTTGCAGACCAAGCTTGATTTGCATCTAGCCGGATCCTTACGTCATATCCTATAGCATCTCTTAACTTCTTAATTCTCTCAATATCTTCCTCCTCATTAATTCCAACCTTTATCTTTAATACCTTAAATCCAGCTTCAACGTGTTTTAATGCGTTCTTCACAGTGTCTTCGACGCTTTTTATTCCAATTGTAATGTCAGTTTCGAAATGATCTCTATAGGCACCAAGTAGTTTATAAACTGGCTTATTAGAAACTTTGCCGAGAATATCATATAATGCCATGCTTATAGCTGCCTTAATACTAGAGTTTCCAAGTAACATACTGTTTAGCTCATCCTCAATTTTACCAACATACAATGGATCCTTACCAATTAGCCACTCACGAATATACTTTAGATTTTCTATTGCTTGACTAAACGTCTCCCCAGTAATTTTGGATGTAGGTGCAGCTTCTCCAATTCCACTAATACCCTCATCGGTTAAAACTTCAACTATTATTGTATGAGCTTCATTAACCTCTGCAAACGCAATTTTAAATGGCTCTACCAGCGGTATTTCCTGAGGATAAACCTTAATATCTGTGACCTTCATATTCACTCACACAAATCATTAATTATAGAACTCAATTTAGCAACATATAATTAAAAATCTTGTTTAATATGTTGTGTAAACTCCTTTAAACTATCTTCTAAAATTTCTAGTGTTCTCTCAACCTGCTCCTCATTTATTACAATTGGTGGTGTAACCTTAAGCACATTATCATATTTTCCTACTGGTATAATGAGAAGCCCTTTCTTCATAAGAATACTCTTAAGCTTAAATGCACCCTTTTTATCTGGACTACCATCTGCTTTTACAATTTCAACTCCAAGTACCAGCCCTAGTCCCCTTACATCACCAACCACATTATATCTACTTTTTAAATCCATTAATCCATTTATCAGCTTTTGGCCCATATACATGGCATTATCCACAAGCTTCTCCTTTTCGATAGCATCTATCGTTGCTAGTGCAGCTGTCGCAGAAATATGATGCCCGGCAAAAGTCCCTAAGCTTCCACCAGAACATAACGTCCAGTTTTCCATAATTTTCCCTTTAGCAACAATAGCTGCGATTGGAAAGCCGCCACCCAATCCCTTCCCCAAGCATATAACATCCGGCTCTATATTGTAATGCTGAACACCAAACCACTTCCCAGTTCGTCCAAATCCAGTATATACCTCATCTACTATTAGTAGTGCACCAATATTATCCGCAATCTTTCTAACTCCTAACATAAATTCTTTTCGTGGAACTAATATTCCTCCATGAGATTGTAGTGGCTCAATAATAATGGCAGCCACATCCTCAGGCTCCACTTGATACCTTAAGACGTCATCCTCTAGATAGCTTAGACACTCAATATTACAGCTATCCCTACTTTGCTTAAATGGACATCTGTAACAGTATGGATATGGTGAGTATACATTTTCAATTCTTATTGGAAATACCTTTCTGTAGCCATGCATTGGTGATGATGATAGAGAGAAGCCTGTGAGACCATGATAAGCGCCATGAAAAGATACGATAACTGGTCTTTTAGTATACCATCTAGCTAGATTTATAGCAAAATCACAAGCTTCACTACCAGTCGTCGCATATGCTACCTTTGCATCTCTAATTGGAACTATATCCTTAAGCTTACGTGCTAGCTCTAAATACTTAGTTGTATATGCTACTAATCCTGTAAACCCAGTTACCTTTCCAATTTCAGAGGAAACAGCTTTAACAACCATTGGATGACAATGACCAATAGCAAGAGCGGCACCGCTAAAATCTAGGTAGCATCGCCCACTTTTATCAAATACCTCTGCTCCTTTACACTTCTCTATAATGATGTTTGGAAATGATGGAGGGCATGGAGCTAGATATTCGTAGTTCATTTTCAATAATACAGAACAATTCCTATCAAATATATAGATTTCCTATCTTCATGTTCCATAAACGTTTTCTATCAAAACATTATTATAAGATATATTATGTAGATCTAAGCTAAGCTTTGAGAATCATGTAACTTGTATGCATTACTTATAGGAGGTGATTAAATGATTACCACTGATGGACGATACTTATGTATTGGAGGCATTGATGTTAAAAGCCTTGTAGAGAGATATGGAACTCCACTTTATGTTTATGACGAGGATACGATGCTTAAGCGATTAGATGAGATATCATCTAATGTCAATGGTTTAGTTTATAGAATTTATTACTCGATGAAGGCAAATAGTAATCCATCGATAATTAAGATTTTCTATGAGAGAGGATTGGGTATTGGTACTGTATCTCCAGGTGAGATATTTATAGCTTTAAGTTCTGGTGTAGATCCTGTGGATATAATTTTCTCTGGTAATAACTTGTCAAATGAAGATATTCGGTATGCCATTGATTTTGGGGTTAATATAGATGTGGATTCTCATTCGTCTTTAAGGAAGTTATGTAGAATTGGGTTTAAAGGTGAAATTGGAATTAGGGTAAACCCACTTTTTGGATATGGTCAACATAGGTTTTTAGTTACGAGTGGGTATGGCGCTAAATTTGGAATTCCTATAAATGAGGTTTATGAAGCTGTGAAGATAGCGGAAAGCTATAAAATTAGGATTAAGAGGTTACATATTCATTTAGGTTCTGGAATATTAAGTGTAGAACCGTACTTAAAGGCTCTAGAGGTTTTAGCTAGGATTGCTAGTAATATTGAGTCTGTAGAGGAGTTAAATATAGGTGGTGGATATGCAGTTCCATATAGAGATAAAGACAGAAGATTTCCTTGGCAAAAATTTAGGTTAAAATTGAAGAGTAAGATTGATGAACTTAGAATCAACCACTACAAGATATTGGTAGAACCTGGCAGATATCTTGTGGCTGAATCAGGAGTTTTATTAACTAGGATAACTGACATTAGGAGAGTTGATAGAGAAAGGTATATAGTTGGGACTGATACGGGGATAAATCATATAATAAGACCAGCTTTATATAATGCGTATCACAAGATAATTGTAGCGAATAGGGTAGATGAGAAGCCGTCTATCGTAGCAGATGTAGTTGGAAATTTATGTGAGAGTAGTGATGTAATAGGTTCTAATAGGATGCTTCCTAGAGTTTCAGAGGGAGATATACTCGCGGTAATGAATACAGGTGCATACTGCTACTCGATGGCGTCGAATTATAACTCTAGATTATTACCAGCGGAGATCCTAGTTAGAAAAAGCGGTAAGGTGATTATTATTAGGAAGAGACAAAGCTTTAGACAACTCATCGAAAATACTGAGGTAGTGAGATAAAGATATATGGTTAGAAAGTTATTTTGATTCTTAAAGATGATTTTTAGTGATGCACATTTACATACAAATCCAGTTAGAGGGTTAGGTGCTAGGGAGATTGCTAAGAGAGTTAGGTTAAATAATGGTTGGTTTCTAGCTATAGTTTCCCTAACACCTCAGCACTATAATTTACCATTGACATTCGAAGGATTTCAGAAAATGGTTAATTTAATAATTAAAGAAAGCAAAGCAGCTGCTGAAAGTGGCGTGAAAACTGTTTGCCTAGCTGGGATACATCCTGGTATGGTTGATCAAGTACTCTCTAAGTATAGTGATATTGATAAAGCACGGGAATTTCTCTTACGATGTTTAAGGTATGTGGCTGATAAGGTTAGGGGTGGAGAGCTAATAGGTATAGGTGAGGTTGGTCGACAACACTATCGTGTTAACCCCGTCAATCTTTTACTGTCAGACTATATTTTAGATAGGGCCTTAGAAATATCCAGAGATTTAGACTGTATTGTTCATCTTCACTTAGAGCAAGGTAGTATAATTACCGTAGAAAATATACTTGAGAAAGTCCGTAGAATAAATATTAAGAGGGACAATATAATTATACACCATGCAGATCTTAATGTTGCTACAGCATCTATTTCTAACGGTTTACGAGTAACTGTACTTGGTTATGCTAACATGCTCAATAGGCTAGGAGGAATAATACATAACATTATGATTGAAAGTGACTATCTTGATGACTTAAATCGACCAGGAGTCTGTATGTATCCATGGAATATACCTAATGAAATAGAGAAACTTATTGATGCCGGTAAGATATCTCAAGATGATCTAGACAAGATTTTTATTGATAGAATATCTGAAGTTTATCATATTGAATACTGAATAGTCCATAAATCTGTATAGTTAAATAATTTAGGAGAAGTTATCAGCAGCTGTGATATTTAGACAGTAAACTTTTTAATAGAATTTACTTAATTATTGGTTATTAGTTAGTCGATGATTTTTAGTGAATAGGATGGTAAATATGAGTAGTATTATTATTATTTACAGACCAATCGGGATTATACATTCTTCATTTGAGAATGTGAAAGGAGTACCTATACAGCCACCTGCAGCTAAAGGTGTTAGAGGAGTAGTTGAGATTTTTCCTGAGTACGTTGATGGATTGAAAGATCTAGATGGGTTTTCACACATATTTCTAATTTATCATTTTCATATGGTTGATAAATGTAGGCTAGTTATAAAGCCATTTTTGGATTATAAGGAACATGGTGTTTTTGGCTA
>Ga0190366_1000048_pt1 | contig 22856 bp, 23 predicted proteins | sample 487218910_MG_FD_169990 | JGI IMG/M metagenome (GOLD analysis project Ga0190366, IMG submission 169990) | Hydrothermal vent microbial mat bacterial communities from Southern Trench, Guaymas Basin, Mexico - 4872-18-9-10_MG | ecosystem: Environmental > Aquatic > Marine > Hydrothermal vents >...
AAAGAGACTCTAAGGCTTTGCGACGGCTTAATCGTTGTGAATGAAGCGGCGAAGGCGTATTATGGTCAATTCGTGGATGAGGGCAAAATCCGAGTCATCCCCTACGGCGTAGATTTGGAGCGTTTTCGCTACGCTCCCCTACCAGAGACGCCGAGGATCCTGACGGTGAGCAGACTTATAAAGAGGCGAGGAGTTGATTATTTAGTGAGGGCGATGCCTGAGATACTGCGGGAATCCCCGAAAGCGGAACTTCACTTTGTTGGCGAGGGGGCAAGAAAGGAAATTTTAAGAAAATTGGCTGAAAAATTAGGCGTGGCTTCAAAGGTCTTTTTCCATGGAAACGTTCCGGCAGAGGAGCTTATTAAGCTTTACAGGGATTGCTATGTATTCTGCCACTTGTCTTTTGCAGATGGTTGGAACCAACCGGCATTGGAGGCAATGGCTACGGGTAGGCCGGTGGTATGTACAAATGCTCCGCATAATAGTATGGTTGATGATGGTGAAACGGGTTTTCTTCTTCCATTTGGGGATGTTGAAGAGTTGGTAGAAAAATTAATGAGGCTTGTTAAGGATAGGAGATTGGCTGAGAGAATGGGCGCAAAAGCTCGAAAGAAGGCTGAAAATGAATACGACTGGGGAAATATTGCAAAAAGGTATTATAAAGTTTTTGAGGAGGTGGTTGAATGACCTTCACATACAACATACACAATGTTTTAAAGATACAATCTGATGTTCGGTTGATGAACTATGCGTTCCACAAATACTTTCTCTCAGATGAGACCGATGATCCAGACATTATTATAAGAATTGCTAAAGATATTGAAAAACCAAAGGGGTTGAGTAGACATGATAGATGGTTTTACGGAAAAGAGGGGGGAGATTTAGTCTACTACGAGGACAACTTACTCGGAATGAATGACAAAGTTCTTGTAAAAAATATAAAAGAAAAACCTACGGAAATAATAGTAACAAAGTCTGTGCTTAAGTTTACACCCCGTTCGAGAGGTAGCCTATCTGACTTGATTGAAGCAATTATTGACTTAAAACTTTCAAAAACAGGGTTCGCAACATTACATGCTGGAACTTTATCAAAAAATGGTTTGGCAGTTGTTCTGACAGGGTTCCCAAATGTGGGAAAGACACTTTGCACGCTTTACCTTTTAAAGAGCGGTTTCAAGTATATGGGAGACGATAACGGGATGATAGATAAGGAGGGTAATGTTTACTGCTACCCTTCAACATCTTCAATTGGCTACCATGATTTCCTCAAGTTCATAGAGCCTGACGACATCGGGCGATTTAGATATTACATGCATTTACTCAGGGTTCTTCCGATGAGGGTAAAGATTGTGGAACGCCTGTTCAATTATCCTGAGATATATCTACCAGATATCAAAAAGTATGGACAGGAAGATAAAGCAAAAGCTAAGGTAGTGTGTTGCTTAGAGATTGGAGAGATGAAAATTAGGGAGATTAGCAGGGAAAAAATGGTTAAGAAAATAGAGATGATAAATGATTATTCAAGACCAAGACCAACGCAAAATCCGTTTTTGTGGATTTATGCGTATTTCAACACAGATTTCAACTTACATGGTTTTGTTGGGAGGGAGGAAGAGATCATTTCGAGCTTCCTTAAGCATTCCAAATGCTTCGTCATTTCTTGCAACGAGAGGAATTGGGGAGAGGTGTTGGAGGGGGTGTTAAAGGGTGAAATATTGTAATAATTTTCTCAGCATGATTTTTAAATTTTTAAAAGGTTCAAGAGTTACTAGGATTCCCGGTAGTTTCAAGGTTTTTTCTTGGTTATGTTCAATATTTGGTAATCCTACCATTGAAGTCTTTGACTTTAGAATGCAGACCTTAGTTTATTCCAGAAAGAAATACGTTCTATTCTACTCTGAGAATTACGAGCAAAATGTGGTTAATGTTTTCAAAAACCTATTACTGAGACGCACCCGTCCAGTCGTAATAGATGTTGGAAGTTCAATAGGTTTTTACACGTTACTGGCATCGAAGTTGGTAGATAATGGATTGATATATAGCATTGAACCAGATCCCTTTAGATTTGCTGTTCTGAACGACAATCTTACCATCAACAACGCCAAAAACGTCAGAGCTATAAATTGTTTGGCTTCCAGTGGGGGGGTGAGCAATTGATGAAGTTCGAAGACCCCAAAACTGGCATATTGCAGAATTTTAAAATTAAAAGGGTCAGAATAGATACTCTCACCAATCGTGCTGATGTTGTGAAAATAGATGTTGAGGGTGCAGAACTGGATGTTCTTAAGGGTGCAATGGAAATTTTAAAAAATGGGGCGGCAATAATATGTGAAGTACATCCAAAAGAAATGAAAACATTTGACCACGACGTATGGGGCTTGTTCAAGTTCATTAAGGATTTTGATTACAATATCTACAGGATTAGAGAAAATGGCAGTTTGGAAAAAATTTGTGAGCCGCTGCTTGATAGAGCGCATTATCTATTCATGCCAGAAGAGGTGAGCATATGAACAGGGAAGAGGTCGTGCTGGCGAAGCTCGCAAATCCATACTCTGGCGATGAAGTTAAGCTAGATGTTAGTATAAATGAACGACTTCTTAAATTTATTGACGAAAATAAAATTTCACTTTTATTAAAAGAGAGAGGCATTGAAACAAAGATTGCAATACAAGATGAGAAAAAGCTAAAAGTGCTGATGAATGAAATGCAAGAGTTGGCTGATGAATTTATGGCAGAAAATGTGGATTATGTCTTAATTAAATTCCCAAAACTTCCCCGACCACATGGAGACTTGGATATAATAGTGTCAGATGTGAGAACGGTCGAAGAGATACTAAAAAGAAGAGGGTACTTTCTTGATTATGATGGAGATTTCTACAGAAGAAAGTACGTAAAATCAGGAAAAACTAGCTGGGAAGTGGACATCCATCTTAAAGCTGCTTGGTCAAGAATAATTTACTTAGATGAACATGAAGTGCTCAACACAGCCATAAAAAGAAAGATTTTGGGGAGAAGAGTACCGGTTCCGAATCCAAATTATGAGTTGCTGATTACTGCTGCACATGCAATGAGAGAGAACAAAATAACATTATTTGATGTAATACATGCGAAATCAATCCTAAATGGGAGAAAAATTAACATGAATTACGTGGAACGCATTGCGAAGAAATATGGCTGGTTAGATCAATTTTCCCTCTTCATTAAGATTATTTGTAATATTTACACGGAATTATATGAAAACCGTAACTTAAAGCCAAAGTTTAAGCTACCTTACCGCTTTCCACCTCAAGAGATTTTAGCATTAAAGTTGAGGAAAGCTCTTTTCGATACTAAGAATCATGGACTTAAAAGGGGGTTTGAAGACTTACGAGCGTATTCTATAGATATCTTAAAGTTTCTAAAGAGGGTTGCAAAATGAATGCCAAATACTACTCTATCCACGACATTGTCAAAGTTAGGACAAACATTGATGTAGGAATACCAAGTTACTTCCTGTCCAGCAATACTGGCTGCGAGCCAGATATTGAGTTTGTTCAGGAGGAGATAAAGAATGAGGTGCCAGAGGAGAGGAAAAAAAGGAGTGGCGCATTCTTTTACTGGGTGGATGGAAGTGCTTTAAATATACAGTATGAAGTACCATTAATCAATGCAAGAATGATTATTGATAACCTTGAAGGCAAGACAAAAGTGAGGTTCACCAAAGCATTTTTGAAATATGGAAGAGTTCAAAATCTCTTCGAAGTTATTTTTGCAATAAAATTGATTCAAAAAGGATATTCAATTATACATGCAGGTTGTTTGAAGTATAAAGATGAAGGTATATTAATTGTCGCCTTGCGAGATACTGGCAAGACTTCAACGGTCTTAAGCCTACTTGACGGAAAAGACTTCAAGTTCATGTCAGACGACCAGACAATAGTGGACGGAGGAGGGAAAGCGTTGTGTTATCCGAGGAAGGTCAACATTTCACCTTACACGCTGACAAGCGAAATATTGCGGCCGAGCGACGACCTTGTGAGCAGGATAAAAAGGAGGCTTGCGATGTCAAGATTTGAGATAATTTTTGGCGATATTCTGAAGATAACGATGGGCAATCTGAGAGAAGTTCCACGGGAGTTGATTGAGAAAGAGGCAAAAATTAGGAAGGTTTTCGTGCTTAGCGGTGGTTATGAGAGAGAAGAGATAAAAGAGTTGGACAGCAGTGAAGTTGCTAAAAGAATTTTGGTTAACACGCTTGAAATTATTAATCCATTTAACATCTATTCTCTCAATTTCTTTTATCAATTGCTTGACTTTGACATATTTGATATATTTAACAAACAAAAAAGAATAGTAGAAAGTTCTCTGCAAGACACTGAATGCTTCGAAGTTAGGACAAATATGGTAAAAAAATACCCTAAAATAATAAAAGAGGTGATTAAAAATGAGGGTATATAAATTGCTAAAATCTGCAGAAACAGAAAACTATACATCTCAAACACCGATTAGATTTAAAAGAACTCTAAGCTTAATTGGAAATACAAGGGGAAAAACAATTTTGGATATTGGTTGTGGTCCTGCTCCAATCTCTGGAAGATTGGTAAATAAGGCTGATGTTATCATTGGTATAGATTTGTTACTAGAACACCTCAGATTAGCAAGAGGTAAAGGAGTAGAATGTATTGTGGCAGATTTGGATGGAGGTCTTCCTTTGAGGAGTAATTCAGTGGATGTTGTGTTAGCTACTGAAGTTCTCGAACATATATACGATACAGGTTTCCTCCTAAGTGAGGTAAGAAGGGTTTTGAAACCATTGGGATTACTCATTCTAAGTGTTCCTAACATTTGTTCATTGTCTTCAAGGATGAAGGTTCTAATAGGGGAGTTACCATCGGGGGTGGAATACGACGTAGAAACAATAAATGGCAAGAGAAGAGCAGGGCATATAAGAGCGTTTAACAAACAAATACTTATAGCGCTGCTTAAAAAACATAAGTTTGAAATCGAGGATATAAGAACAGATGTTATAATTATACCAAAGTTTCTGAGCCTCCCTTGGAGATTTAAGGTTATGACAAACTTAGGAGAAACAATAATTGTTAGGGCAAGAGTGGTAAAATGAAGATTGTTCATTGGAATGCAACAAGAGAAAATCAACATTTAACAGGAGTAAAGAGGTATGAGGATGAGTTATTTGAAAACATAAAGAGGTTAATAAAATTGGAGGATTATAATTGGAGAATAAATAGAATTCAGAGGTCTAAGAATAAAATCCTTGGAAGCACATTTCTGTCTTGGTTATATAAATACCAATGCAAAGATGCAGATATTATCCACATAACTGAGGAAACTGTTGCACCTGTAACGCTCCTCAGAAGACCAAAAAGGTTAGTTATCACCTGTCATGGATTGATACCTATGATCTATCCTACTCTAATAAGAGATTTCACAACCAAGGTTCAGTGGACTTTGATACCGAAAGTGATGGATAAGGCAAATAAGATTATAGCTATATCAAACTTCACAAAGAAAGAAATTATGAGGCTGTTGGGAATAGAAGAAGATAAAATAGCTGTAATCTATCACGGAGTAGATCACTCTAAGTATAAACCTTTAGATAAAAAAAAAGTAGAATTTATTTAAGTCTTAACCCTGACGCAAGATACATACTTGTAGTTTCTTCAAATTTGGTGCAAAAGAGGATGGACATCGTTAAAAAAGTGTTTGATGAAATAAGAAAGGTCAGAGATGACGTTTATTTGCTGAAAGCAGGGTATGGCGAAATGTTGAGAGGAGAGAGAATTATTAATGTTGGAAAAATTCCGGAAAGGGATATGCCCATTCTTTATAATGCTGCGAATGTTTATTTTCATCCATCTGAGTATGAAAGTTTTGGCTTGCCAATATTAGAAGCGATGGCTTGTGGCGTACCTGTTGTAACCAGTAATAAAGCAAGCATACCGGAAATTGTTGGAAATGCAGGAGAAATGGTTGATTTAGATTCCGAAGATGTTATAGAACAATTCGTTGAGAAAATACTGTTAAGCCTTGACAGGGGAATTGATAAAAAGGCTTTGGTGAGAAGCGGGGAATTCTCATGGGAGAAGACAGCAAAAAAAACAATAAAAATATATGAAACAGTGATCAAAGAGTGAGAGTAGGGTTTCAGATTGCGTGAGGAGGATTAAGATGAGAGTGGCTGTAATAGGGTTAGATGGGGCAACCTTTAGAGTGCTTGAGCCTTTAGCAAAAAGAGGAGAGATTCCCACTATTGCAAAGCTTATGAAAGAGGGAAGTAAAGGACAATTAGAAACCTGCCTCCCACATTATACTACTCCTGCATGGAAGTGCTACTCCACAGGTAAGGATCCAAGCAAGTTAGGTGTTTATAACTTTTATAAAATTTATATTGATAAAAATAACAATCGTATAAACACTAAACTTGTCAATAGCACTGACTTCAAAGCAAAGGAAATCTGGGATTATCTCAGCGAGAACGGTTTACAGAGCTGTGTAATAAATATGCATGACACTACTCCTGCAAAAAAGATAAATGGAATTATGGTTTCAGATCACATTTTAGGTGATTACTACTGTCATCCACCCGAAATAAATGAAATACTTGTAGAGCTTAACTACAAAGACCCCGATCTTTGGCTGGTAGTTGATGATAAGGAGAAATACGCAGAGATTTTGAAAAAAACGATTCAATCAAGATTTGACTTGGCTAAATACTTTATTGAAAGAGGGGGGAAAAATATAGATTTTTTACATCTAACAATATTTTATATCGACTCTGTTCAACACTCATTCTGGAACGATTTTGACGTGATTACGGAATTTTGGAATTTGATAGATGATAACATCAAGGAAATTTTAGATTTAATAAGAGGAATAAATGATGATACTATTGTTTTTTTAATCTCAGATCATGGACATGTCAAAAAGAAGGATGAATTCTACCTGAACGAGTATCTTATTCAAAGGGGATATTTGAACATTAAAAGAGATTATGTCTCGAAATTCGTGTATGCATTAGGGTTGAATACTAGCCGCTTATACAATATTTTTAGTAAGTTTGGATTGTTACCACTCCTCAGAAAGAGTGTTCCCAAAAACTTGAGAAGAAGAATCCCTAATAAAGAGGGGGATGTTCCTGCAGATATTGTTGCAAGTAGAATTAACCTTAAAAAGAGTAAAGTTATCCATGGAGGGTCGGGAATTCTTTATTTAATTGAAAAAGATAAAAAGTTCATAGAGAGAATAATAAGAGAATTAGAAGAATTAAAACATCCAATAACGAAAGAGAACGTGATAAAAAGAGTTTATAGGAAAGAGGAGTTATATTCAAATTGTAATGAAGAAACTCCTGATTTAATTATCTATCCAAATGACGGATATGTTATCTCAGAGCATGTGGGAATGGATGGAAAAATATGGGGTTATGAGAGGGGAAGAAACAGATGGAAAAGCACACATGACAGATACGGTATTTTTATTGCTTATGGTAAAGATATAAAAACAGGGAATGTAAATGCCAGAATTTATGATATTGCACCAACAATACTTCATATATTCGGCTTGCCTATACCAAGGGACATGGATGGCAGAGTTTTGAGAGAGATATTTAAGGAAGGGACAGAGTATGCGATTAGAAAGCCAAAATATGAGGATTATGAGAAGTATGTGTTAAGAGAAAAAATCAGAGAACTAAAACGCAGCGGGAGGGCAAAATGAAAAAGAATAAAGAATTTGGTAAGAAAGTTTTAGAATGGGGGTATAAAAGACTATGCGGTAGTAAAATAGGGAAAATTCCAGGAGTGCCTGAATTGTTTTTAATAATCGCATCAAAAATCTTTGACGATATAATCCAAGTTGATGGCCGGAGACTTCGTTTGCCAATTGCCTTTGGGTTTGAAGGATTTTTGGAACTTTATCGCACAGGTAAAATAGAGCCGCATGTTACTCAATTGTTTTGCTCTCTAATAAGAGAAGGAATGACCGTTGTTGATGTAGGTGCATCATTCGGATATTACACATTACTGGCAGCTAAAAGAGTTGGCAACTCTGGCTTGGTATTTGCATTTGAACCCAATCCGCAAAGTTACGAGGTACTGATTGAAAATATAAAGATGAATAATTGGAAAAATGTAAGAAAGCAAGAGAACTTTCGGCAGAGTTTAACAAAAAAGTGTAAAGAATTTAAAGATAAATCTAAAAAAATATTGGGGAGATAGGATGAAAGAGGTTGGTAGAAAAGTCTTAGAAAAGTGCGTAGACATTTTTAAAGGGAAAGGGCTAGGCAAGATTCCAGGAATACAAAAAACATTTTTAAGACTTTATTCAACCTTTTCAGGCGGAACCGTTGAGATTGACAGTCAAAAATTCTGTATTACAAAATATTCTGGTGATCGAGCAATTTTATATAGCCTAATAGGACACGAACCACATGTCACTAATATCTTTTGCTCTTTAATTCGAGAAGGGATGACAGTGGTTGACGCTGGTGCAGCATTTGGTTACTATACTCTGCTTGCAGCAAAACGAGTTGGTCAGGATGGGAAAGTTTATGCTTTTGAACCAATTCCAACAGTATTTAATGATTTGGTGGAAAATGTAAAAATTAATGGATGGAAAAACGTCTACCTCTACAACATGGCCCTTTCAGATTCAATTGGAGAAAGAATAATTGCAACTGATGGATCTTCATATTTTGGATTACGCCCAGTTAGAGGAGTAAATAAAGTTTGTATAAAGACAACAAGATTGGACTACATTGTTGATGATGCTGACCTTGTTAAGATAGATGTAGAAGGGCATGAAATAGAAGTTCTCAGAGGCATGGCTAATATATTAGAAAAAGGGAACGTTAAAATCATTTGTGAGGTTCATCCTAAGCAAATAGCTTCTTTAGGTGGTAGTACCAGCGAGATTATGGATATTCTTGAAAAATACGAATATGACTGTTACCTAATAAACGAAAAATGTGAGATTACAGAGACTTCGATACTTTCAAATGAGCATGCACATTATCTATTTCAAAGAGGGTAAGAGTTTTGATATGGATGTGATTATTGTTTGTCACACCGAGTATGGCTGGTGTAAAAATAAAGGCGTAATAAACGATGGAAAAACTGTAGTTGGTGTGCGGGATGGCGTAAGGAACTTAATTAGGATTGCAAATAAGTATAATGCTAAAGTGACTTTTGCTATTATGCCCGAAACGGTAAAGCATTTTCCAAAAGGTGTAAATCACGAAATTGGGTTGCATATCCACCCAGATGATGAACTTATAAGAGAATGCTGCGATATATCTTTAAATTCTCCTGCGTTAAGGGATTATCCATATAAGGAGCAATTGGAGATGATAAAAGCTGGAAAGGATTATATTGAAGACAGGTTTGGGCATGCAGTAAAAACGTTTGTCGCAGGTAAATGGTCTGTAAATAATGATACGGTAAAGGCACTGATAAAAACGGGTTTTACGCACGATTGTTCTGCGTCTCAGCGGAAGAAGTTTAGTTACTGCGACTGGTCAAAATTACCAAGGATGTGCCCTCCTTACAGACCCAGTGAAAAAGATTATCAAGAGAAAGGCAATTTACCTTTATTAATAATACCCGTTTCCCAATTATGGCGCGGTGGCGAAGTTACACCCGAGATCGTTCCGCTAGTTGGCTTACAATGGTTGAAGGCTTGCTTTTTGGAGCATTACAGAAGCATGCCAATTTTCCATATTTACTTGCACTCTCCTTGTATGACTGATCCCTACTTCATTTCGGTCATGGATAGATTTTTGCACTTTATTTCGAAGTATGAGGTGAACTTTAAGTTTGCTTCTGAAGTTGAAGAATACAAGAACGTGAATCCTAAGACAAGCATCAAACCATATATTTTTGGTATAAACAAAACGATCATATTAAAGGGTGTTCCAACGCTCTTCAAGAACATATGTAGGAGGTGATATTCGATGCTTGAAATTGAGAGGCGTCCACTCCACTTATTTAAAGTTAAGGAAATTTGGTTCAGCGAATTTCCCTTTGATGTTGAAGATTGTGATAGCGTCTCGTTTAAGGCGTTAAGAAATAAGGTAGATGCGAAAGGTTTTGTTAGAGAAGAACATGCAACCTTAGTTATAAATCTTACAAAAAGCTTAGATGAAATTTGGAAAGCAATGGATAAATCGTCTTGTAGGTATGCTATAAATCGAGCAATGAAGGACGGTGTTAAAGTTAAGAGAAATCAAAACTTTGATGATTTTCTTAATGTGTATTATTCTTTCAGGAAAAGAAAAGGTTTATCGAGCTTTGCATCTATGTTTTATGATCCAGAACTTGAAGTGATGAAAAGGAAATACGGTACCTTATTTGTTGCGGAGTATGATGGAGAGATCTTAGGGGGTTGCTTCTTCATTCACGACAAGGCGAGTATAAGGTGGCTTGTAGGGGCATCTAGGCGGTTAGAAGTCGATAAGCAAAAGGCAACACTCATAGGAAATGCAAACAGATTAATAATTTGGGAAGCAGTAAAATGGGCTAAGGAGAAAGGTATAGAAGAGTTTGATTTAGGAGGATATTCCATAAAGGCGGAAAATAATCCTAGCGACCCAAGATATGGGATAAACAAATTTAAAAAGAGTTTTGGCGGTGAGCTTGTCAAAAAATATTTCTATTATAAGGACTATTCAAGAAGACTAAGATCGCTTCGTAACATTTACAACTTTTTAAATAGATAACAAGGGGATTTACGTATGGGACTTAAAGATTCATATAGTAAATTATTAACATATCTGAAGGTAAGGGTCTAACTAAATCCCCTCTCTTTATGAGAATTTTTTACATTATGTCAAAAATTTTTGATATAAAGATTTACGGGAAGTTAGAAGGGTATAAAGTGCAAGCTAAAATTAGCCCTAAAAGAATACTACATTACGACGATAGATATAATCCAGAATCTCATGTAAGAGAAGTATTTTGCTCTCTAATAAAAGAAGGGATGACAGTTGTAGATGCTGGTGCATTCATAGGTTATTATACATTACTGGCTTCTAAAAGAGTTGGAAATAAAGGTAAAGTCCTATCCTTTGAACCTGATCCAATAAACTTCAAAATCTTGTCGGAAAATATCCGTATAAATAACATAAGAAATGTTAAATTGTTTAATAAAGCCCTTGGAGCTAAATTTGGAAAACTGTATTTTGACAGATATAGTTCTGATTATGTTAGCATTAGCAGAAGAAAAAGTAAATTGCGTATAGATGTTGTACCTTTAGATGCTATAGAACAGAATGTAGATATAGTTAAAATAGATGTAATCGGTGCAGAATTGGAAGTGTTAAAAGGTATGGAATCAATACTAAATAAGGGAAAAGTTAAGGTAATAAGTGAGGTATATCCAGATGAAGAAAAAAGAAATTAGGATATTCCGTGGAAATGCTTGAAAAATTTCTTAAGGAGAAGGTTATCGTTTTTTATTTAATTGAGCGAAATGGGGGCATTAACTCCTGTTGATAGAATTTTATATAGGAGGAAACACTACTTATTTATAAGGTGGACACATGAAGATAGGGATCATAACTGATATCGTGGACTCCTCTCAATATCACAAAGGAGTCTCCTATTACATTCAATATTTAGTGAAAAACTTAGCGAAGATAAGCAATGATGAAATCTTTCTCGTGCATTTTAAACGCTCAGATAACGATATATATAAGCTCGGCCTAAACGAAATAGTAATTGGAAATTTAGATTTGGAATTTTCGAAACTCTTATCTAGTTTTCGTGGAAGAAGCCTTTTAAAGGAAATGGACTTAATACATATAACTGCGCCTCGCCTCCCTTACCTTCCTTTTTATTCAATCCCAAATGTCAAGAAGGTCATCACAGTTCATGGTTTAGATTTGTATATCCCACAACAATGGAGAGCGAAGTTCCATAAAACGCCTAAAGCATGGTTACAGCAAAATTTATTTGCTCTACTATTTTCCAAGAATAAGGATAAAATGGATGCTTTCATTGCAGTATCAAATTTCTTAAAGCAAGAACTTGTCACACACTTAAGAATTCCTAGTGAAAAAATATGGGTTGTTTATCATGGTGTAGATACAAAATTTAAGCCTCTAAAAATGGAAAAATGTCCCGTAATTATCTCAGATACGCCTCTACCTGAATTAATTGAAATACATTACAAACTGAGAAAGAAAGGTATAACTCACGAATTATTAATATTTACAAAGAGAGGCTATGGTGCAGAGGCTGAGAAACTCGTTTATCACTTGAACTTACAAAAGTATGTTGATTTTATAGGACATCTACCACAGAATGAGCTTGTTAGATTATATAATAGAGCAGAAGTTTTTGTGCACCTAGCAGGATATGAGGGTTTTGGATTGACAACACTAGAAGCTATGGCTTGCGGCTGTCCTGTTGTGACAACCAACGTAGGCTCTCTGCCTGAAGTTGTTGGAGACGCTGGAATTCTCCTAGATTTCGACGTAGATAAATTCGTAAATACTATACACGAAGTTCTGACAAACGAAGGATTAAGGGAAGAAATGCGAAAGAAGGGCTTAAAAAGAGCAAAAATGTTCTCATGGGAAAGAACAGCAAAGGAGACAATGAGGATATATGGAGAAGTTGTTAAGGGTTAGCAGGAAAAACCTATTATTTACATGCTAGGTAAAGATAAGAGCGGGAGCGTTAAGTATATACCACACTGAAAGGTGAATAGGATGTGCGGCATAGTCGGGTATATTGGTGCAAAGAAGGCATCTTCCATTTTATTGAAAGGCTTAAAGAATTTGGAATACAGGGGTTACGATTCGGCGGGAATGGCGGTTTTGTGCAAGGGATTGAAATGCAAGAAAGGAGCAGGTAAGATAGAGGAGTTAAACGAAAGGTTGAATTTCCTCAGTCTTGAGGGAAACATAGGGATTGCACATACAAGATGGGCAACACACGGTAAAGTTGATGATGAAAATGCGCATCCTCACCTCGATTGCACTGGAAAGATTGCGATTGTGCATAATGGAATAATTGAAAATCACGAGGACTTGAAGAGAGATTTGTCAGGACATGAGTTCAGGTCGGAAACGGATTCGGAGGTGATTGCACATCTCATAGAGGAAGGTATATCAAGGGGTTTATCGTTTGAGCAAGCGTTTAAGGATGCAATATCAAAACTTGAGGGTAGTTATGCGGTTTTAGCGATAAAAGAGGGTGAAGAGAAGATTCTTGCTGCGAGAAAAGGCTCACCACTCGTAGTTGGAATCTCTGAACATGGGATTTTTCTTTCGTCGGACTTGCCTTCATTCTTAGAATGGACGAAGAATGTCGTATATTTACATGAATATGACATTGTTGTGGCTGATAAGAAGGGGATTAGGATTTATAACTTGAGAGAGGGCGAAGTTTTCAGACCTATCGACACTGCTGACTGGAGTGCTGAGCAGATAAAGAAAGAGGAGTTTGAACATTACATGCTTAAGGAGATTATTGAGCAGAGTGAGACTGTTCAAAGAGCGATAAATCAGGACAAAGATGTTGTCTACGGGATAGTAGATAAGATAAAAAGCGCTTACGGGGTGTTCTTTACGGGATGTGGTTCAAGTTACCATGCATGCTTGGCAGGAAGTTATCTGTTTTCAAAAGTTGCAAAGACGCATGTGAATGTAGTTTTAGCATCGGAGTTTGAAAATTACGAGCATTTCCTCACTGAAAATACGCTTGTCTTTGCGGTTTCACAATCAGGAGAGACGGCAGATGTGCTTGAAGCCGTGAAGGCTGCGAAGAGAAGAGGGAGCAAAGTGATAAGCATCGTAAATAGGGTAGGCTCCTCGCTTATAAGAGAGAGCGATTATTCACTTCTGATGAATGCTGGTCCTGAAATATGCGTTCTCTCAACAAAGACATACACATCGCAAGTAGCATTAATGACCTTGCTTGCGTATGCACTCGCAGACAAATACGATGAAGGTATCTCAAGGCTGAAGTCTCTATATATGGACATATACAATATAACATCAAGGGCGATGAGAGAACATATATGCAGTCTTGCGAAAATTCTTGCGAATAAAGAACATATTTACCTCATAGGTAGGGGTCTTCAATATGCTACTGCATTGGAAGCAGCTTTGAAAATAAAGGAAGTTTCATACATACATGCCGAAGCTTTTGCTGGTGGGGAGCTGAAGCATGGTCCTCTTGCTCTGATAGAGCAGGATACACCCGTAATAGTCTTTGTTGCAAAGGAGAATGAGAGAAAAATTCTCTCAAATGCAAATGAGGCTAAAGCGAGAGGAGCTTTCATAGTAGGAGTATCCTCTGAGAGGGCAGATATATTTGACTTCTGGATTAAGGTGCCAGAATGCGGAAATTTGAATCCAATTATTCAGATAATACCGATGCAAGTTCTCGCATATCAACTCGCTGTGCTCAAAGGATTAGACCCCGACAAGCCAAGAAATCTTGCAAAAAGTGTGACTGTGCTATGAAAGCGGTGATATTAGCAGCAGGGAAAGGTGAAAGGCTTCAACCTTTAACGGATTACAAGCCAAAGGCTATGCTACCTATATGCAATAAGCCACTCATAGAGTATCAGATAGATATGTTAAAAGAAAAAGTTGAGGAGATTGCGGTAGTCGTTGGTTATCTCGAAGAGGAAATAAGGAAATGCATAAAAAATGTAAAATTCTACAGGGACGAAAAGAGGAAAGGAACAGCATCGGCTCTTTACTCGGTGAGAAATTTTGTGGATGATGAATTTATCTTGATTTATGGCGACATATTTTTTGATGGTAATATTGATAAGATACTTGAGACACCGAATTCCATGGCGGTTGTCCATCTCAAGGATGTCTCAAGATACGGGAAAGTTGTATCTAAGCAAGGAAGGCTCAAAGGCATAATTGAGAAGGGCGAGCGTGGAGAGGGTTTTGTAAATGCGGGAATTTATCATCTGGATGCCTCAATATTTGAGTTTGTAGAGCGTGTTAAGGAGAGCGAGAGGGGTGAATACGAACTCACAGATGCGATAATGATGCTGAACGCAGATAAAGGAGTTAGAGTAATCCCGTTCGAAGGCTACTGGAAGGATATAGGTTATCCATGGGACTATATAGATGTGAACATGTATATGCTCGATAAGATAGGATATTCCATTGGTGAGAATACGGAGATATGGAGCAATGCAACGATAAGGAAGCCTGCTGTGATAGGTAATGATTGTGAAATAAGGAATTGTGTGATTGAAAAGTCTGTAATTGGGAATAACTGTGTCATTGGTGAGTTCTCTGTTGTGAAGAGGAGCATTGTTATGGATAACTCAAATGTGCCTCATTTAAACTACGTTGCAGATTCCGTCATCGCAGAGGGATGCAACCTGGGAGCCGGAACGAAGATAGCAAATTTGAGGTTTGATGAGAGACCTGTGAAGATGACGATAAAAGGTGAGAGAATCAGCAGTGAAAGAAGAAAGCTCGGAGCGATAATCGGTTACAATGTGAAGACCGGAATAAATGTTTCAATATATCCCGGCGTGAAAATAGGCAGTAATTGCTGGATTGAGGCTGAAACGCTGGTGAGAAGAGATGTCAATCATAGTAGGTGAGTGAGATGAATAAAATTGAATACGATAAGCTAAGAGCTGAACGCATGCTCAAGTTTTTCCTTAATGATCGCTCTCCAAGAAAGTTAAAATACAAATGTAGTGAAATAGGTGATATTAATGAAGCTCTCGATAATAATGCCCTCAAAAAATGAGGCAGAAGGAATTGCATACGCTTTGGAGAGTTGGATTAGGGTTTGTGAGGGATTGGATTATGAGATTATTGTTGTAGATGATAGTGATGATGAAACACCATTAATTGTGAAAAAGTATGCAGAGAAATATCAGAATATAAAATTGATATACGGTGAGAGAAAAGGAGTGGGAGCTGCAAGAAACTTGGGATTTAAGCATTCAACTGGTGAGATAATTATTTGGTCGGATGCTGATGGAAATCCAGAAGGTCTAAAAGATGAATTTATTAGAAGGCAAAGAAGATGGTTATTTTCAGTTTTAGAATGTTTTAAAGATGAAGAAGTTGATGTTGTCTTTTCTCCTGGGGAGCTTTGGGTTACAAATAGTTTACTTGCCAACGCATGTTCAATTGCGAGGATAGACTTTAATGTTTCATCCATAGCTTTTGCCTACAGGCGATCGGTTTTCAAAGGCTTGCCAATTTCTGAAGGAATAACAGTTGGTGAAGATGTAGAGATGTATTTAAGAGCGATGAAAAACGCAAGAAAAAAAGCCGTTAGCAGGGAACCGTATTTAGTCTTTTATCCCTCACTACTAAGCTTGCGAGAAATGGTTTCTTCCCATTTATGGTATGGACGAGAATATTTACCGTTCATGAGGAAACATATAAAGCGGGGGTTAATAAATGTGTGTGGGTGTTTCGCATATTTCACTGCGGTATTACTTCTCCCACTCTCGCTCATAAATTGGATTTTCGCAATGCCTTTTATAATTGGAGTCATCGCTGAATACGCACGACAGCGTAAGAAATTCAGCATTTGTAAAAGTAAAAAGCTGCTTCACGCATGGTTTTTCATTCCAATTCCAGCTTACATTCAGAGAATAGCGTTTTCTTTGGGATTTATTGAGAGTTTAATTAGGAGGAAGAGAGTATGAGAAAATACATTAACATAAATTTTGATGATGTTCATCCTGAAACAAGCAAGCATATAGCTGATTGCGGGGGGGACATGGAGAAAGGCGTATTTAAGTATATTCTAAAGCTCATTGAGGATTTTCCAAAGGTAAGAATAACGCTATTCGTTACACCAAACTGGATAGACAAACCGAATAATGCCCTTCCAATAAAATTGTTGAAGAGAGCATTGGGAATGAGATATACAAACAGATGGGATGACGAACCCTTTAGATTGGATAAGCATAAGGAATGGTGCGCGTGGCTTAACGAGTTTGTGAGAAGGGGGAACATTGAAGTTGCGGTTCACGGATTGCATCATCATCGTGATTCTGACCCGCATTCAGCTGAATTTTTGGATTTACCTTTTGAAGAATGCAAATCCCGTTTGCTCCAAGCTGAGAGTATATTTGAAATTAGTAGGTTGAGATATGTTAAAGGTTTTCGTCCTCCGGGATGGGGGATTAGTGAGGGTTTGTTCAAAGCTCTGAGAGAGTTAGGTTATATTTTCGTATCTTTGGACGAGAAGGCGTGTAAGTTGAATTTACCGAGATATGAAATTTCTGAGTTTAAGGGGTTAGTGAATATACCACAGAACTGGGATATAAAGAGAGGTAGCGTCGAGGAAGCTTTTAAGATATTAGAGAAGGGCAATATTCTATCTATTAAAGGACATATTCAGGATAAATATGGAAAGGATAAGTTATATAATGGCCTAACCAAAGAAAGTTACGAAAACATAAGGAACTTATTAATAAAGATCGAGGAAGAGGATATAAATGTCAGATATGCGAAAATGGAAGAGATAGCGTATGATTTTAGAGGGGAGAGACATGAAGATATGCATGATTAGCAGAGCGGTAAACAAGTGTGGAGGAATTTCACGATATGTTGCGGAAATAGCGGAACGAGTATCTGTTAATAATGAAGTCCATATTTTATCCGCATGGTGTGATCTCAGTAGTCCTAATTTCATTCTGCAACGATATTCAATTCCAAGAAAACCATATTTTCTCCAAATAGCAATAAGTTTTTTAAAGGTCAGTTCTCTTGCGAGAAAACTTTATGAAAAATTCAATTTTGATGTTATTCACTCTTCGGAATGTGAGGGGACATATCAGGATATAATTACAGCGCACAGTTGTGTCAGGGGAGCTTATGAAAAACTCAAAAGAAACAATTTATTTATTGACGCTATTCGTAGAGCCAGACCTTTTGTGGCATTCGGCTTGGATGTTGAGAAATTAATTTACGCAAAGAGAAAATATAAAAAGATAATTGCTGTGTCTGAAGGAGTTAAAAATGAATTGATAAGGTATTATCGTTTGCCCAATGAGGACATAGTTGTAATTCCGAACGGTGTGGATTTGGAGGAATTCAAGCCAGATTTGGAAAAGAGAAGAAAGATAAGGGAAAAGCACGGAATTGAGGAAAATGAAATAGTTTTGATGTTTTCAGGCCACGAATTCAAAAGGAAAGGTCTTGAATACATAATTAGAGCTTTGCCAGATGTGAAAGAATATGTGAAATTGCTTGTTATTGGGAAAGATAATCCCGAACCTTACAAGAAACTTGCATCAAAATTTGGAGTTTCAAATAAAATTATCTTCGCCGGTTTTGTTCTCGACATAAGCGAATATTATGCTGCTTCTGATGTTTTTGTTTTCCCGACACTTTATGAACCCTTCGGTTTGGTAATAACAGAAGCATTAGCATCAGGTTTGCCTGTAATAGTAAGTGAATTTGCTGGTGCAACTGATATTATGAATAATGGGCGTGAAGGATTATTGCTCAAAGAGCCAACAAATCCAAAAGAGATTGCAGAAAAAGTAAATATTCTCGTTGAAGATGAAAGTTTAAGAAAGCAGATGTCAAGAAATGCAAGAAGAACAGCGGAAAAATATTCATGGGATGAAATCACAAAAAAGACTTTAGAAGTTTATGAGGAGGTGGCAAAGAGATGAGGGGACAAGAAGCTATGGTAAAAGTCATGCAGATTTCAAGGTTTGATGAAAATAATGATGTTATAAAAGCTGTAATGTCGACAAAATTCCAGCATCACTTTATACAAATTCCAGAACCTCTTCATAATAAACATCCTTGGAGATACATTGGTATCAAGTTAAAAGCTCTTAAGATGCTAATAAGGATGAAGCCAAATGTTCTTATTATTCACAACTATCAAGGATTGCCCTATGGATTGCTCTTATTATTGCTTTCAAAGCTCCTTAAAATAAAGACAATAATGCAGTTTGAGACAGATGACACCATGTTTCCAAGAAAGGATTTACCCCTAAAACAGTATTTTATCAAACTTTTCAGAATGCCTTTTATCATTCTTACAGCAAAACTTGCAGACAGATTGCAGGTATTTACTCAATGGGAGGTTGAGATGCTCTCTGAAAAATGTAGAGTAAACGAAAGCAAGATTAGGACAATACCATATGGGACAGATTTTGAAATAGGCACTACTAAGAAAGAAAACTTCATTTTGAGCGTAGCAAGATGGTTTGAAAGAAAAAATCTGCACACAATTTTGCGTGTATTCAAAGAAGTTTCAGAATTAAAAGAATATCTTTTATTGATTTGTGGAAGGTTTGAAAGTGAAAATTACAGACAGTATATAATGAAATTAGTTGGCGAACTCAATTTAGATAACAAGGTAAAATTTTTAGGGTTTGTTCCCGATGAAGAATTAAAGATGTTATATAGAAAAGCGAAATTATTCTATTTCCCTTCAAAGATGGAAACATTTGGCAGAGTTTATGTTGAAGCGATGGCATCTGGAACGCCGATAGTTGCAATGAAAAATTCTGCAGTTCAATATGTTGTTAAAGATGGCGTTACAGGATTTTTAAGGAATGATGAAGAAGGGCAGAAAGAGGCAATTTTAAAGCTTTTGACAGACGAGAAATTATATAAGGAAATGCAGGAGAACTGCTTGAAGGAAGCTGAAAAGTACAGATGGAAAAACGTGATAAGGAAATGGGAAAGGCTAATAGGGGAGCTTATGGGGGTGGAGAAGAATAAGTAGACTACGGGGTGTTTTATATGAGTGGTAAACCTAATATTATCATATCAGTAATGGATTGTTTTCGTGCATGCGAATTATACCATAGTAAGAGAAAATTGAACATGCCATTTCTAGATAAGTTATCAAAGATTTCATATACCTATAGAAGAGCTATAGCTCCTTCAACCTGGACATTACCTTCTTGTGCGTCAATTCTCACAGGTTTATTGCCCACAGAACACGGTCTAAATTTTGCCAATTCCAGATTGAAGGCCGGGATCCACACTTTACCTGAATTATTGAATAAATTTGGGTATAGAACTGCGTGTTTTACTGCCAATCCTCTATCTACATGCAATGGTCTTGCAAGAGGATATGATGAAATATATAATATTGTTTGTGAACCTCCTATTGAAAATTCTTTGCCCTTCAAAGAGAACGTAATAAGTCTTCAGGAAATAGAACTGCCTAAGAACTTCATGGAATGTATTCATACCTTAGGGAAGCTCAGTAGACAAGGAAATTTCATAAAGAATATGATTAACGCCATAGTGTATTTCAGTAAGTCTTCATTGGGATTATTTAAAAAGGATAAAGGAGCACAGGAGATTAGGAGTAAAATATCTGAGTGGTTAGAGCAGTGCCAATCAAGCATGAATAGCCCATTTTTCCTATACATTCATTTTATGGAGCCTCATGAATGGTATTATCCTCTTATCTCATACAACTTCTATTATTCACTGTTAAATATGCATAAAATGGTAAAGTATATTAAGGAAGTTCGTAAGGTTCACTTTACTTCAAGAAATCTTCTTGAAAGCTATCGATACGACGAGAAGAGTATAGATTATTTAAGAGAGTTATACAGAAGAGAATTGGAGTACCTGGATAAGGTACTTCGCTCATTGTACAAGCTTATCAATTCATATGGGGAAAATGTGTTTGTAATTACCGGCGATCATGGTCAGCAATTATATGAGCATAACGTTTTAGGTCACAGTATGAAATTCTATAATGTTAACTTACACGTGCCTCTTATTATAAAGACTGTAGAGGAGCACCAAAGATATATAGATAAGTTTGTTTCGCTAAAGGATTTACCGAAAACTCTTTTAGATTATTTAGGATTACGTGAAAATTTCCCAGGACGCAGCTTCTTACCGGAAAAAATTCATAATTATCCCTCTTATGTTTTCTCACAAACCATAGCAGATCCTATTCTTGATCTCCGAATTAGAAATCCAAAGCAGTATGAATTACGTGGATATTCTTTAGAATCTATTTTGGAAAGCATGTTTGGAGGGCTATCAGTGTACTATGGAAATTACCATTATATTTTCCTTACCAATGGCAAAGTAGAAATTTATGATTTTAAAAAAGATTATTTTGAGAAAGAAAATTTATATAGGAGAACAAGGTTACCTAAAGAACTTTTAAATAAAATAAAAACACAATACCTTAAAGTTAAAATTGCCAACATTATAAGGAAGAGAATGAAGAGTAGTAAAGGTAAGATATAATGAAGTTTACTTTCTGTTTAAAAAAGTAAAACTTTCAATACTGAAAATTGCCTTCGCATACCTTAAATCCTCAAATTCTATTCCTTTTATCAAAAACAAAACGGCAAAATAGAATGCGATTGCAAAGCAGAGCTCGGAGAAGCCAAAAAGTAGTGTTTCTGGATTTGGAAGCGTTTTTAGTAAGAGGAACATTGCAATAGAAGCAAAAGCTGGTTTGTAAATTGAGCTTGCGTGAGGACTAATACCAAAAATCTTCTTTGCAATTATTCCTGCTGCTATTATATTAAAAAATCTTGAAGTTGTTGTAGCAATCGCAGCCCCAACCATTCCAAATTTTAGAATTAAAATATAGTTCAGCAAAACGTTCATCACCATTGAAGCTATTGAAATTGCCGTGCTGTATTCAGGCTTTTCCTTCGCCCCAAAAAGCACTTCAAAGAAGTTTGTTGCGTTGAAAACGATTAAAGGAGAGAGAATTAAGAGAGGTAGTGATGCGGGAAGATAGTTAACGCCGTAAATGACGCTTACGATTTGCGGAGAGAAGTAGGCAAGACTTACGGCGAAGGGAAAGGAAAGGATTGAAGCATACCTGAAAACCTTCTTAAATGCATCCTCCAAACTTTCTCCTTCAAGCTGGGTGAAAACAGGGAAGAGAACTCCTGCAATTCCCGTTAAGCCTGCAATTCCAAAAATTATATTTGTTGCAGCCTTATAATAGCCAGCATATTCAGCAGGTAGGAAAATACCGAGCATTATCATGTCAACATAGCTGAAAACAACACCTGAAATCGCTCCTATGCTTACAAAACCCATGAATCTTAAAACCCTTTTAGTTTCAATCTTCTTTGCTGCACCCTTAAATAGATGGGAATACCTTCTCCGAAAGAATGAAAACATTAAAATGAAGGTTAAAGTGGAAGCTAAAGCCAATCCAGTAAATATACCGTTGAAGGAAACCAAAGCGAGAGGAATGACAAGCGCAAACTTTAAAGATTCGTTTATCGCATGCCTTATCGCAGGATATTTGAAGTTCTGAAATGCTTGAAAGCAGCAGTCTAAGAAATCTGAAAGGAAGAAAGATAAAAAGAAGAAAGCGAGAATTTTAAGAGGTAAGGACATCTCAGGTTTTTTAAACACATGAAAGGCTAGGAAGTCTGCGAGAACTATGAGCAAGATTGCATAGATTAATCCAAGTGCTATTCTGAGTTTAAAGAAGAACTTGAAGTATCCCCTTGCCAGATATTCATCCCTTTCAGAAGCTGCCAAATATCTTATGGCTGAATATCCTGTGCCAAAACCTATTTGCATGATGAAAAAGCAAACAGAAATTGCCAGAGCATATATTCCGAACTGCTCAGGCGTTAGGATTCTTGCAATTACAACTGAAAACAGGAAGCCACCTATTCCTCTTATCAAAGCCGAAGAGCTGCTGAAAAACGAGTTCTTCAAAACCCTCCTTGCAAGCTCAACCATGGCAATCACTCAATATCGCATTAGCAACGCTATCCCATGTGTATTTCAAAACCGCTTTCCTCCCATTCTTCCCCATTCTCTCACGCATCTTTTCATCTCTCAGCAATACTTCAATCTTTAATGCAAAATCTTCTGCATTTCCGGGCTTTGCTAACAAACCGCATTTATTCGCTGAAAT
>Ga0190366_1000049_pt1 | contig 22675 bp, 23 predicted proteins | sample 487218910_MG_FD_169990 | JGI IMG/M metagenome (GOLD analysis project Ga0190366, IMG submission 169990) | Hydrothermal vent microbial mat bacterial communities from Southern Trench, Guaymas Basin, Mexico - 4872-18-9-10_MG | ecosystem: Environmental > Aquatic > Marine > Hydrothermal vents >...
AGGTAAGCTATTAATGCCTGGATATAGTGAGTATCTACACCCACTTTCTGATACAATATTGCTTGGTATAGGGTTTACCGATGATATGTCAGCTTTAAAGATTGAGACATATGATGTATCTGATCCGGAGGATCCAAGGATTATATCTACAATAACTATTGGTGAAGGATCAGTATATTCACCAGTTATACATGACTACCATGCGTTTACTATTGACTTATTACACATGTACTTCCTAATACCTGTAGAGGCAAGGTATGCTAATGTACCAAGCGGTGTTTATGTTATATCATTTACTGAAGATGGAGTATTACAGTTAAAGGGTACGATATCCCTGGACTTTCCAAGGAGAAGCATCTATATCGAAGATACTATTTATGCTATAGGGGAGAACGAGATCGTTATTGCTAGAAGCGACACACTTGATATAATAAAGATAATAGTGATCTCTACATAAACTAAAGTTATTTTTTGAACACAAAAGTTCATGATAGGATAATTTTATAAGCTATTCTATTCAAAATACATAGAAATAACTATTAGCAGAACCATCTATACGTGTAGGTACAGTATATACATCTATATACATTAATAGGTGCACCATCCCATGGATCCGGTATGGCTAGTAATTGGGGCAGCGGCAGCATTCATAGTCGCATGGATTAATGGAGCCAATAATGCAGCTAACGCTATAGGTACAGCTGTTGGAGCAAAGGCACTTGATATTAAGAAAGCTCTCTTCTTAGCAGCTGCTTTTGATTTTCTTGGTGCAATTCTTTTTGGCCAATTCGTTTCTAAAACATTGTTAAAAGGCATTGTTGATACATCAACATTTAATGACCCTAAGATCGTTGTAGTAGGCATGATCTCTGCATTGTTAGCTACGGGATTATGGGTCGTTGCTGTAACATTTCTAAAGATACCGATGAGTATAAGCCAGGCTATTGTTGGCGGTGTTATGGGTTTTGGAATAGCCTCTGTAGGATTCATGGGTGTTAATTGGGAAAAAATTATAGAGATTGTATTGGCATGGCTGTTTCTCCCTGTAATGAGTGCATTTATAGCTATAGTACTATTCAAGCTTTTATCTACATGGTTTGAGGAAGCAAGGAGGATCATGTTAATATTGGCCAGCGATATACTCTTATTTATAATGTTATTTACTACAATATTTCTATTGAATGTAAAAACTCTTCATACATCTGATTTGGCCTGGGCCATTAGCTCAAGCATCATATTGTCAGGATTAATTGTTTTACCATACCACTTTATTGTTGAGAAAAAAGCTCCTAAAGACCCTATTATTGCACGAAGATACATTTTTAGACTATTACTAATAGTTTCAGCTGCTGCCATGGCCTTTAGTCATGGTGCAAATGATGTAGCTAATTCAGCGGGTCCTTTAGCCGGGATCCTCTATGCTATAAACTATGGATATGTCCCTACTCAGGTACAAATACCATTGCAAGCTCTAGCTTTATCGGCAGCAGGCATAGCTTTAGGCATTCTTATTTGGGGTTATTCTGTTGTCGAAACTATAGGTGCCAAGATAACAGTACTAAACATTGAAACAGCCTTTATGGCCCAATTTGCAGGCTCCATAGCTATATTGATTGTTACTCGACTAGGCTTACCAGTATCAACAACAGTATCTATCGTCGGAGCTGTTGCAGGCATAGGATTTGCCCGTGGATTAAAGAGTGTTAATATAAAAACACTTATTAAAATAGTGTCTGCATGGTTTTTAGCCTTTCCAATTGTTGCTGTTTTAGCAATCTTGTTCTATAATATCCTACTTAGTTTAACATTTACATAAGTACTATTGAACATATAAAAATAGATAAATCTAATGGAAATTAGGAGGTCTTTTCTTATACTCAACAATAAGTGCACGTATATAATCTCCAGCATCTTCACAAGCATCAGCAGCTTCTTCAAGATCATTATTAAATTCATGTAATAGAATAGCTAAAGTATATGGCTTAATCTGATCACTTATGTCAAGTAATTGCCCCCTATTATCAACATTAATTAGATCAGCTTCTTCCTCAAGTCTTTCAATCTCATCAGCTAACTTACTTGCAACTTCATAGCGTTTATCAAGTAGTACACGTACGGCTTCACATACTTTTTTAGATGCTTTATAGACTTTATTGATCATTTTCTCATATCCTTCACGTAATTCTATCGGTACTTCAAGATATGGAATAATTGTTAGACTACTTGCTGCTTCTTTAACATAGTCTGCAATAGCTTCAATGCGCTTAATTAAGTGGAAGAAATCTTCCTTCAATTCAGGCGATATATCAGCCTCTTCTAATAAGTATATCATTTTCCTACGTAACTCATCAGCTTCTTTTTCAGCATTCATTGACTTAGCTAGTTCTGTCCGGGCTTCTCCTGTGCGCATAGAGTTAAAGTATTCAATGGCATTTTTGAAGCTTTCAACTGAATCATCTATTTTATCAAGGTATTTCTCCATTAATTTCTTAAATTCCTTATAAAATTTCTGCGGCAATACATTCCACCGTTTAACATTACTACAATATATAGGATTATATATATGTAGCTGAGAATCTATTTACGCTTTTAGAAATCTCTATACGTTCTAGATCAATATCCCTATACGTATTGAAGGGAATAAGTATATTATCTAGAATAATAGTATACAATAAGCATAACAAAATACATAACATGAATGGAGTTGCATGTATTTGAGGCTTATTGCAGTACTGATCTTGTCTATTATTATATTTGCTGTTTTTCCAGTTCTTATTACCTTCTCAGCAGATTTTAGCTGGTTAAAGAAGGATAATTATCTTCAATACGATATCTATAGAGTTATGAGATACTACAATTTAAATAAGACTAGTCAGGCTGCATCTGCATTTAATAACGAGACTCTATGGGCTAAGTTATCTGTTGTAGTTATTAGATTTAATGAAACACACATTGTTTTTAATTTTACAATAATTGATACTAATGATACTGCTGGCAAGACATTTGTAGTGGGTAGAGAGACAACAATAGCTGTTGAAAAGAATTTTACAATAGAAAAAGCATTGAGCATATATTTGAACCCTGATCTATTTCCAGGCGTAAATGGCGTATATTATAATGAAACAAGTGGTTTGTCACAATTCGGTGTATACAGGCTTAGATATGGGATTATAATAGATCCTGAAAGGGGGTTAATGAGAGGTTTTGTTGGACGTTATTCAATTAATGCTTCTAGTTCGGAATTAGGTCTTAATGGATATTTTATAGCTGAAAGTACAATGATATATAAACTTGTAGATACAAACATTAATGGTCTTGAATTATTGTCTAAAACCGAATATAGTGAATTGTATAGAACAATATTCTCTGAAGAGCCATTGCCTACATTAACAAAGAGTACAGAGTCTGCAACGAGTCCTGTGGAAGAAGAAGCCGAGGGAATAAACTATTATTTGTTGGCTATAGCAATTATAGCATTAATAATTGTAGGGATATTTATTTATAAAACAATGAGGATTTAGCCTGTAGGACATATAAGGCCTTCGACATCTTTCCAATAAATTTCATGAATATGTTCTTTTTGTAGTGAAATGATCTTTAATGCATTAACTAATTCATCTATTTCTTCACGCACATTATAGATATAGTAGCTAGCCCTAACTGTACCATTAATACCTAGCCTATAATGCAATGGATGGGCGCAATGCATGCCCGTACGCACAGCTATACCGAATAATGAATCCAAGGCCTTACCAACGACATGATGGTGAAGATCCTTTATATTAAAGGCAATAACTCCTCCTCTAATATCAGGGTTCCGAGGACCATAAACAATAACTTCATCACCAAGCTCCTCTTCAAACCTCTTTAACGTATATTCTACAAGCTCCTTCTCATGCCTCCTCACGTTTTCCATTCCTATTTTCTTTAGGTATTTTGTTGCTTCTGCTAATCCTATGCCACCAGCAATATTAGGAGTACCAGCCTCAAACCTCCAAGGCAAATCATGCCATACAACATCATATAACGTAACGTCCTTTATTGTGTCACCGCCGACCTTGAAAGGCATCATTTCCTCAAGTAGATCTCGTCTACCCCATAATACACCAGTACCTGTTGGACCAAGCATTTTATGTCCACTAAAAGCAAGAAAATCTATGCCAAAAGCTCTTACATTAGTGGGTGTATGAGGCACGCTCTGTGCACCGTCAAGAACAACTATTGCATCAACCTCATGAGCTATTTTCACTATTCTCCTAATATCATTTATTGTACCAACAACATTACTCATGCCGGGAAATGCAACTACTCTGGTTTTCTCAGTGATCTTTTCCTCAAATTCTTCATATTTGAGGATCCCGTCATCAGTTATATCTATATACTTTATCTTAGCACCAGTTATTTTTGCAACATTTCTCCAGGGCAACATATTACTATGATGATCCATGACTGTAAGGATTATTTCATCTCCCTTTTCCAGATTTTTTAGTCCCCATGCATAAGCCACAATATTTATGGCGTCAGTAGTATTGTTGCAGAAGATTACTTCATCCCAAGAATATGCATTAATAAACTTAGCTAGTACTTCATGAGCATTTTCATAGAGTTCGCTGGCCTCCTGACTAAGTGTATGAAGGCCACGATGTATATTAGCGTTATATTTCGTATAGAACTCAACTATAGCCTCAATAACTTGTCTAGGCTTATGGGTAGTAGCAGCATTATCCAAGTAAATAAGCTTCCTACCATTAACTTTCCTCTCAAGTATTGGAAAATCCTTACGTATCTCATATGGATCCAACAAAGCATTCTCCTCCATAAACATATTATAATAGGGGATATTTATAAGAGATACTTGATCAAGAATTATATTGTAGAATACACTGATTTGCATACAAACTCTAGCGGTGATGATCATATTGAGTGGCACATTAGTCCAAAAATTATACAGAAGATCAAATGCATTCATAGACTCAGCTAAACTATATTTAGAAAAACAATTTTATGAACTAACATGTTATAGTATGGAACAGTCGCTTCAATTATATGTTAAAGCTATGCTTATCGAGTTCTTCGGGTTAAAAACAAGAATTCATGGAATTATAAATAATCTTAGTCTGTTATTTAAGTGTCTTATGGATTCCGGATTTGATCATTATGCGAGTGAATTAATGGATTTTATTAGAAGAAATAGGGGAGTACTAGATTTAATGGATATGGCTTATATTGAAGCTAGATATGGTCTTTTAGAATACACATATAATGATGCTACTAAGTGTATAGAAATTGGAATAGACTGTATTAAATTATTGGAGAGAATTAGAAGCGGACTAAAAGGCGGGAGAAAATGAGTGCTAAAGTAATGTATATGAGATACGAGCTATTGAAGGAATGGAGAAAATATATATGTTTACTTAAGAAAGCAGTAGAGAGGATCTTACCTAATGCAAGGATCTATATATTTGGCGGTGCAGCTGAGGAAAGGCTTACAGCTCTAAGCGATATAGATGTACTTATAGTCTATGAAGATACTCCATCTACGGCTGGTGAAAGAGCTAAGATCATAGCTAGAATAAAAACTTTGGCAGAAGAATTAGGTGTACCTTTTGCCTATCCATTTGAAATACATCTTATTCGCCCAGAAGAATTTAAGGATTACAATAAATATGTAAAAAAGATTATTGAAATTTAAACTAAATATAATATAGACTTTTCACTAGAAGTAATAAAACAGTTATTGATATTGCAAAAAGGCAGGCAGTATTTATGAAATTTACTCATTCTTATGTTTGACAATAGTATAAAAATTAAGCATAGAACTATGTATTAGTCCTAAACTAACTATATTCATTGGTAGAGCTAAGATTTTCCAATTGCTAATATACCTGGTAAAGACTATTATAGATTGGTACATTGTTCATAACTTTACATATATTCATTCCTTAAAATAATAGTCATAATACCTATTTTTGAAGTCATAAATAGGATAGATTCGATGGTTTAACTATAATTGTTACAAGTGTTTACAGATAAAGATAGCTGTATCATCCATTATAATAGTTGAGGATAATAACATAGTGATAATTAGTATAGATCATCAATAAATTAATTATTTAAGCTTTACAATCCTTTAATTGGTGATTAGACTTGGTTATATCTACACGTGAAATGAGGATCCTTGAGACAAATAGTATTGGGCTAGGCATACCTCTTAGGATGCTTATGGAGGCTGCTGGGAAAAATGTTGCTGACTATATTGCTTCTAAGCTTTCGCCAGAAGAGGCAGGCAGAGTTGTAGTAATGTTTGGTAAGGGAGGTAATGGTGGTGATGGACTTGTTACTGCACGTTACCTATCTAGGCTTGGATATTGTGTTGAATTATTACCTGCTTATCCTTTGGAAGCTATTGAGCATCCAGATACAAGAGCTAATCTAGACATTGTTTTGAGGCTTGAATCGATTAAGATGCATAAGTATGGTAATGTTGATGTTATTGATGGTGCCGGTATAATTGTTGATGCACTCTTAGGTACTGGTGTTCGGGGGAAGCTTCGAGGTATTATAAGGGATTATGTTGAGAAGGCTAATTCTATTGATGCTAGATTAAAAGTTGCAATAGACACTCCAACAGGCTTAAACCCAGATACTGGCGAAATACATGGTATAGCTTTTAAGGCTGATGCAACTGTTACTATGCACGATATTAAGCCTGGTCTTTTAAAGAACCGGGAATATGTTGGAGAGATCATTGTTGCAAATATAGGTATTCCACTAGATGCATGGTTATTTATAGGCCCTGGAGACGTTATCCATGGAATACCGGGTAAGCCTAAGGGCGCTCATAAGGGTATGGGTGGACGTATACTAGTTGTTGGCGGCTCAAGATACTATACTGGTGCACCGGCCTTAGCTGGTGTTGCCGCACTAGCTGTTGGAGCAGATCTATCATTTGTCATAGTTCCAGAGACTATTCGTGGAGTCATTGCAAGTTATACACCAGAGATCATAACAGCTGCCGTGCCCGGTGATCATTTTAAGCCAAGTGATCTAGAAATACTTGAGAAGTATATAGTTGATTTCCGTCCTCACACTATAGTATTTGGTAATGGCTTAGGCAGGGATCCTGATACAATAGAGTTTGCTATGGAGTTCATTAAATGGGCTGTTGATAAGAGAATACCTATAGTGATCGATGCTGACGGATTGAAGGGGATAATATATGGAGAGATGAAGCTTGCATGGAAAGCCATAATAACTCCTCATCGCGGAGAATTTAAGGCATTAACTGGCGAAGTATTAAAGGGTGATCCATGGAGTGATATTGAGAAGCTTATTGAAGCTAGTAAAGCTCTTGAAACAACAATATTGCTGAAAGCACCTATCGATGTAATTGTCTATGGTGATAGTTATAGGTTTAACCGAACGGGTAATCAGGGTATGACGATTGGAGGAACAGGCGATGTATTAGCGGGCATTGCTGGAGCAATATATGCTAGAACAAATGATCCATTTGAGTCCGCATCTATAGCTGCTTATTTAAATGGTCTAGCTGGAGACTATATCTACTATATTGATAAGGATAATCCTTCTCCTACAAGAATCATTGAGGTATTGTCAAAGATTATTAACAATGTTCTCGACATACATTTAACAACATATGGTATTGAATTATGATTTTTATAATCTTAATAGAAATACTACATCATTCCAACAGCTCTTACTCCATATATCCTTATGTACTTCATAACTCTTCGTACAACTATATATGCTATTAAGGCTATTCCGAGAAGATATATTATAGCTACATAGATCTCATTTACTAGGCCAAAATAAGGCTCCATACCCAGTGCTCCGTACCTTACTATTTCTGCTGCATGAGTATATGGCATTGCTAATGCTACATATCTTAATTGTTCAGGCATCTTTGAAACAGGTACACCCAATCCACCACCTATGTACATAAATATATTCAAGATATCAAGCATTGTACCAGGTACTTGCATGCGGAAACTTAATGCCGCCAATGTTAATGCGTATAGTGTAGCATAACATATTACCAGCGCGATACCTAGTAAAAGTAATGGTAAATTATGTATTGCTAACAACGATATATCTCCCATACTCGTGAATATCATGAGTATCAATGGTATTGTCGCTAGACTAATACTCATGCCTGTTATAAATCTGCCAGCTACAAACGCTAGAGGATTCACATTGTGTATATAATGCTCCTCTACGAGACCCATTGACAATATAAACCATGTCCATCCAGCTATAAGCCACACACTATTGTTCATTATAGCCCATAACACGATTCCCCAGAATGTAATAACCGTTGTAACACCATATTCTTCTGAAGGAACAAACATTAATGCGCCAAGTAAGAATATTAGATACCACATAATGTCAATTAATATATAGTTTATGAAGCTATACTTGTACCTTCCAAGTCTCTTTAGATGTAGCCACAGTATTGCTTTAACGAGTTTCCTACTCCTCATAGACACCTTCCCTCAGAATTCTTTTCTCTATAAAGAACATGCCAGGCATAGAGACTCCATTATATAGAATAGACATACCAATTAGAAACCCAGCTATAGTCAACAATGCATTTAACGGTGGGATAGTATATGTGGCAAGCAATTTAGTAGCGTCTACAACATATACTAGTGGAAGACATCTACCAATTAATTGTAGCATTAATGGTAGTATAGTCTGTGGATAAAATACTCCGGATACAAGTAGTATAAATGGTGTTAGGAATCCTGCAACATTTGCTTCTTCACCTGCTACAAGCGATAAACCACCTACAATTACAGCGATACCGATTAATGGAATCATAGCAAGATAAATATAGCATAATACAATGAATATCTTTATACCACCAATTATCCCCTCAAAATACAAGGCTGCGGGTAGAATGCTAGATAAGCTAATGAAGCTTGATAACATTGTAGCAGGTATAGGTCCAGCAATAGCATAGACGATGAATCTAGGAGGAGATGAAATAACATATGGTAGTGTACCTATCCATTTATGCCTTAATAACTCGCCAGCTACATTATCTATAATGCTTATACTCGATACCATGATACTGCTTGAAGCTAGTATGTAGAGTATTGGATTAGCTATTTCCATTCTAACCTTATACTCTTCAATACTACCCAATATACTGCCGAGTCCAAAGAGAAAGAACGCCATCATATATGGCCAAAATAGCATAAAGAATGCAAAACTCCTATTATTCTTCATCCAGCAAATAAATGCATATAGATTAGCCTTCATAACAGCTCTGACATACCTCATTTCCACTTAAACCCTCCAGTAAGTTTTATAAATACATCCTCTAGCGTTGGCTCCATTGTCCTAGCCAGTCTAATTCTAGCACCTAGTTCTTGGAGAACCCCTATTACTTCATGTATGAACTTATCTTCTTCACCAAGTGGAACTAGGGCCTTTATTCTCGTAAGTCCCTCTTCACTAACCCTAGCTACTACATTAAAACCTAGCTTTCTCCTTATGTTTTCAATTACAATATGGCTTGTTAATCCAGGCTTCCAAGCCTCTACAATAACTGGTATTTCTTTCGAAACGAGTCTTTTAAGCTCAGCAATCGTTCCATGAGCTATTATTTTACCCTCATTAATTATTGCAACACGGTCACAGATCATCTCGACCTCAAACATATTATGGGACGTTATGAGAACTGTTTTACCCTCATCCTTAGCTAGCTTTACCAGTAACTCACGTATTGTACGTGCACTATATGGGTCTAGGCCTAAAGTGGGCTCATCAAGTATCAATACAAGTGGATCATGTAAGAGTGCACGAGCAATACTTAATCTAGCTTTCATACCAAGACTGAATTCCTCAAAATACTTACGATCTCCTCCAAGCTTCTTCAAGCCGACAATATCTAATACATAATTTATTCTCTCTTCAAGATAACTGCCTTCAAGACCACGTAGTAATCCAAAGTACTTCAGGTTTTCATATCCAGTAAGTTTCCAGAAGAAACCACGTTCAACACTGAGAGATATTCCTATAACTTCTCTAACTTTCTGTGATTCATTTAATACATCATATCCTAAAATCCATGCCTTACCACGATCTGGTAATAATAACGTTGAAAGAATCTTTACAGTAGTAGTCTTGCCAGCACCATTAGGCCCAAGAAGTCCAAAGACCTCTTCACGCTTAACACTAAAGCTTACACCCCTAAGTGCCTTCACTTTCTCAGATCTTCTCCTTATGAAGCCTCTCTTAATTATATATGTTTTCTCTAGATCTCTAGCAATTATAGCTTCACTCATTGATTACACCTCAAGTAGAAGTAAGTATTATAAATAGACTTATTTTAAGCAAGGACGCCGTGTTTAGAATACTTTAGTACAAAATTCTCATATTAATCACCATTATCAAATTATCTAGCATAGATGAGAATCATTATTAAATTTTTCCTTCAAGATCAATTTATTAGATTCATGAAGGATAGCAAATATTGATTATCTCAGAAACTAGATAAGGCTAATTGATCTTGTTAAATTATTTGAGTTTATTGATTATTTCTTCAAGTAATTCTATAGCCTTCTTTAAAGCAGATATGCCTTGTTCTGTAACTCTATACCTTGTTTCACCAGAGACTTTTACTGGCTTAATGAGATTATCTCTTGCCATACGATATACAACAGAGTAGACTGTTACAGTTGCTGGTTTAATTCCATACTTTTCTCTCAATAAAACTTTAATATCATAGGCCTTTAAGGGCTCTTGTTCCATCAAGATCCTTATTATATACATCCATAGATTTTCAATCGTTATTTTCTTCTTCAACCTCTCTAATGCTCTTACAGACAATTTTTGGCACCAGATCATATACTTATGTAAAGCATGTTTTTAAGTATAGCACTTTAGCTCCATTAATTCCGTCTAAATCAAGTAAATGATAAAACGCTAAACTTATATTCATTGATATAAATATTTACAATAGTAAATATTTATGGCGATAAATATGCCCATTCGCGTAGGTCTAATAGGTATTGGTAATATCGCCTCTATGCTTGTACAAGCCATAGAATATTATAAAAGAAATGGTTCAGCAGAGGGCCTTATACATCATACTATAGGTGGTTATAAAATCTCTGATATTGAAATAGTTTATGCTATTGATATATCAAAACATAAGGTAGGCAAGGATCTCTCAGAAGCCGTTTTTGCACCACCTAATTTAGTACCTAAGCTAATTGATCTGGATGAAACAGGCGTAATTGTTAGAATGGGTAAGGTACTTGATGGTGTGGCTCCACACATGATAGAGGATTTTGCTCCATTAAATGATAATGAGCCGTCTAAGAATTTATTGATAAAAGAGATTAGAGAAAACGATCTAGATATGCTTATTAATTTATTGCCTGTAGGTAGTAGCTATGCTACGAGATTCTATGCTGAAGTAGCTGCAGAGGCTGGTATTTCATTTATTAATTGTATACCTGAATTCATAGCATCTAATGATGGTTTCAAAGAGATATTTCGCAAAAATAGAGCATTATTATTAGGTGATGATATAAAAGGCCAGCTTGGTGCAACAATAGTTCATAGAACATTGGCCAGTCTTATAACATGGAGAGGAGCTTTAATTGTGGAATCTTATCAACTTAATGTAGGAGGTAACAGCGATTTCAAAAACATGACTGATCATAGTCGATTACATAGTAAACACATAAGTAAGACAATGGCTGTAGCATCTACACAGCCTGATCCAAATAAGATCTTTAGAAAGATTCACGCTGGACCAAGCGGCTATATACCATTCCTTAGAAATAAGAAAATAGCATACATATATATTCTTGCAAAAGCATTTATGGGAATACCCGTTAAAATAGATCTGAAGCTTGAAGTTGATGATAAGGCTATGGCTACTGCAATACTTATTGATGTAATAAGATTGGCCAAAGTACTTATAGAGAAGGAGATATACGGTTGTCCTCCATGGGCATCGGCACCCTATTTTAAATATCCACCTATTCCAGTAAGCTCTGATGCCGAAGCTCTCCATAGATTATATGAAGAACTTGATAAATTAGGGATTGACATAAGGCCTAGATATGTAGAGTTATATTAGATCCTTATCTAGCAATTCTTAATCTCATGATTGAAAACTTCAATTTTTTCTTTAGCTCCTTTGTGTAAAGTAAATCCAGCTCTTTAATGAGATCTTGAGGAAGATCATTTCTTCTCAGGGTCTTCTTAAATTTTCTTGTAGATCTCCATCTTATAAGCCTGAGTCTAAGTTTAAATGATATGTATATTGAAGAAAGTTGTAATATTATTATAATAAGTTTAAATCCTATTAGTACTACATATGCTAGTTTTCTTAACTTATTCATGTCAAATCATCTATTGAACACATTCATTAAGCATATATTTCGGCCTATCATTGCTACCTATATTTACAACTATATCTAGGGTCTCAAGTCTTTTCAAGCGTTCTCTTATAATTCTCCTAGATGCGGTTCCACGTAAAACTCTAACTCTCCTAGTAATCTCAGAGATACTCAATGTTTCACAATTAGATAGAACCTCGATAATAGCCTCATTTATAGGGTCTATTACTGATAGCTTACTAATTGCTGTAACCGCTCTACGAGATGCCTCAAGTGCCTGAATAGCAGGCATTGAAAATGCTATAACTAGTTGAGAAGCTATTGTTAAAGTAGGCTGTCCCATACCTAGTGTTCTGAGTTTCTCTTCAATATCGTTTAATCTATTCATAAGCTCCTCCAACATCTTTTCAAGTCGCTTCACTCTCTCATATATATCCAAAAACACCACCTATTATGGTGGAGAAAAATTAGTTAAAAAGGAATTATAGTAAATTATTGCTTTACATCCCCCTCTTGTTCTTTTTCTTCCTCTTTTTTAACAACGAATTTCGGCTTCCTCATCATACCAGTGAATGAACTCAGCATCTTACCTACACTTGGGGCCGATTCAAGCTTCTTATTAAAGAACTCCTTTGTCATCTCTTTAGCGAGTTCTTCGGGAACTCCATTCTTTATCAATGTATTATAGAATGCGGCAACCTCTTTACCTAGTTTTTCACCATTTAGTGCATCGACAAGTACATTTATTAGATCTTTTAAGGGTTCTCTAATGTCTTTTAAGAAGTCAGATATTGCTGCAAAGACTTCACGTAGAGCTTCTACTTCTTCTCCTTCTTGGGGTTTCTTAGGTAGTTTTTCTTCACTCATTTATTTCACCATGTAGTATATTGTATTGTTCACACTATTGAGTGTTTTTAATCAAAAGTGAACAGTATTGGTCTTAAGAAAATAGTGGTTATTTCTTCTTTATCCTCTTGAAGAACTTTGCCGTGAATATTTTCTCTGTATTGACAATTCTATATGCTATTACTAGCGCTATAGCTGCATATACTATATTTGATATCCCGGCAAACATTGCTAGTTCATTGTGTCCTAGTATCGATAGTTTCGGTATAAACCCTATATTAGCTAGAGGGATCAAGGACAGTACTGTTTTAACTGTATAGGATAATCCGCTTATATCTATGAACATTGGTACGAAGAACATGAAGATTAATGGCATTAATGCATAGTTTGAAATAAGCTGTGCTGTACGCACGTCTTCAGCAAATAAGCTTAGAACCATTGCCAATAATAATCCAAAGATTACTGCACCAATTAATCCTATACCGAGGTAATAAGCTGTTACAGGAGGAAGTATATCAAATACGTTTACACTAGTAGCTGTCTCTGAAGGTAAAGTGATCGATCCTATAAAGAACCATATAAGTATAAAACCATATATAGCTACATAAGCTATACCTATTATGACTGATACAAGTAATTTAACGCCAATAATTGTTAATCTATTAACTGGTAATGTTAATAATGTTTCAAACATCTTCTCTTCTTTTTCAACAGCCATACTAGTTACAGCAAACTGTATAATGAATATAAGCATTAAGAATGTAACCAGCGGCACTATAAAGCTAACCATAAATACTCCCATAAATACCTGTTCAGGTCTAGTGAATACTTTGTTCCCAATAATAGCTCTAACACTTCCATTAATAGGGTGTTCAACAAACTCCTTCGGCACTCCCTCCTTAGTTATAATAGATTTAGTAATGTTCTCGGCAAAACTATTAATTAGTTCTTCAGCAGAGTCTCCTAATCCAAATTCGCCGAGTGTCAGAGACTTTAATAGTACATAGTATTCTATAACTGCGGTTCTGTTTTCTGTTAATGCATAGCTGAAATTGCTAGGTATAACATAGAATATCTTAACACCCAGTCTCTCCATTAGATCAGAAATGTCTGTCTCACTAATATCTTTAATAAGTTTCACATTAATGCCTATAGACCCTAAATAGTCAATGAATCGTTGAGACCAAGGCCCTTGATCAAGATTTATTATAGCAACAGTTTTCGACTCTCTCACGACTTGTTTAACTTGCTCCTGCATAGCTGCGCCCATAACGCCATACATTACACCGATCATAATGAGTGGTACAACAAACATAGCTATAAGCATCTTAGGATCACGAACGATACTCTTAAGTTCCTTAATTAATAAATTGAAGAAAGTACTCACCTAACTCCACCTCCTACAAGCTTAACAAATACTTCTTCAAGATTCTCAACACCGTGTTCCTCTATAAGCTGTCGAGGAGATCCCTCGGCAATAATTCTTCCTTTATGTATGATTGCTATACGATCGCACATATACTCTACTTCAAGCATATTATGGCTACTCAGTAGAATAGTAACTCCTTTCTCATACGCATACTTCCTTATAGCATCTCTAACCATGACTGCATTAACAACATCTAAACCACTCGTCGGCTCATCAAGTATTGCTAGGGTAGGCCTTATCATCAATGTTTTTGCAACTAAAAGCCTCCTCAACATACCTTTACTATACGTTTTAATCTTATCCCTTAAGCGATCTCCAAGACCACTTAATGCAACGCCTTCACGTATGATCCTTATCTTTTCATCTTCATTTCTAGCATAGAAGTTGGCAATAAACTCTAGAAATTCGAGTCCGGTAAGATACTTATAAGCTCCAGCATCCTCCGGTAAATAACTAATAACTTTCCTAACCATACTTGCTTGCTTAACAACGTCGTATCCAGCTACATATGCCTGACCACTTGTCGGCTGTAAAATAGTCGCCAATATACGGAGAGTAGTAGTCTTACCCGCTCCATTAGGCCCTATTAAGCCGAAAATTTCTCCCTTTTTTACACAAAAACTAGCTCCATCTACTCCCTTAACTCCACCCGGATAGATCTTAACAAGATCACGTGTCTCAATAATACATTCACTCATAGCAACACCTAATAGAAGAGAATACATGCTAGTATTAAAATATTTTATGAATTACAAAATAATAGGGAAAGTTGAAGAATATAAAAATACATTGTTAACTAATTTTTATAATATTATTTGCTAATCCTAGAGAATTATTGTCTAAAATGCATCTTGATAGTCTTTATTTCGAACGGCCGTAGTTTAACCATGATCTCGTCTTTGTTGGCATTCAGTTCTTCAATATTATGCTCTAAAATATTTGAATCATAGGCTTTCAATATCTCTACCCATGTCCTTAAAGTAACGTTTATGTCTTTATTAATAGGATTGTATATTCTGACAATAATACAGTTATCTGTATTATGGCATTTCTTAATATTCTCTATAATAGCGTCGCCATAAACCTTGATAAAGGAAACTGAATAAGTTCTATCTGTATACTTGCCCTTCTTGATAACATATGGAGAGTTCATTAACTCATAAGCTATTTTATTTAACTCATATATTTTATCAGAATCCAGGGTAGTTATTGCATAATATGTATCTATGTGTCCATAGTCACTTAAGGGATTAGGATATAATGGTGATTTTAGGAGAGATAAACCAATTTCATTTTCTTTAACGGAAACACCGTTTCGTTCATGGCTAATAATAGAAAATAGGTATGCATCATTTCTTAATGCAACCCATTTATGCTTATATACTTCAAACTTTGCTCTTTCCCAACTAGTATTTCTATGAGTAGGCCTGGTTAGATAGCCGGCTCCCATATCATAGTATGCATAATCTGAATATATTCGTGGATAAAACCATGTTTTAACCAAAATATTCCTCTCATGCCAATCAAATACTGTCTTAAATAATATTTCCTTACGACTAGAATACATTATCATGTCCTGAACTATAGTTGAATCCCTATATCTCCATTTAAACCTAATAATGACTCTCAATGGACCCTGCTCTATAATTTCAGGTCTCGTTTCATAGTTTATTACCCATCTTAATTTCTCATAGTCTTCATCTATATCCCAAGCATCCCATTCATGGGGCTTATCCTCATATGCTACTAATACATTACTGGGCTTCTCCATTATTTCATCTCCTAATTCCTTATCATATAATGACTTAATGACTCCATCTTTCCCTACTATGACACGATAGTATCTGTTCTCGACAATTATTTCTTTATCAAGTTCTTCTACTCTTACTCCATCACCATATACTTCCTTGGAATAATTCTTATCGGCTAGACCTAGAGAAGTTAGGCTTAATGGCTCTAAATCTAGTTCCACAATAGTCTTATCTTTATTCTTTTGAATAGCTAATGGATTGCCCTCCTGATCTATTGGAACAAGGTTTTTATCAAGTTTCAACTCAATATATGTTTTTACACTCCAAGGTAGTGGATTGAATACTAACATGCCTGAGACTCTATAATGTTTAGAAATATTTTCTATAGCTTCTTCGATTAATCTCCTAGATCTTTCAATTAATTTCCCTAGTTCACTATATGATGTCCTATAGACACTGTTAATTGAAGAACCCGACAGTATATCGTGGAACTCATTTAATAATAACGTGTGCCATAAACGATCTATTTCTTCAAGGGGATAGTTATATTCGAGAGAACATGCTATAGCTGATAAAGTTTCTACATGTCTTAAGAGCTTATCTGCTTCATAAACAAGTTTTTTAATCCTTAAATTAGTAGTATAGGTTCCTCTATGCATTTCAAGATATAACTCCCCTCTCCATATAGGAAGTTCACTAGATCTTTTTATAATTTCGTTAATATAATTATTAAGTTTCCCTGTCTCAATCTTAGGAAGTAAGGGAGTTATACGGTAAAGATCTATTTTCTCAACATGCTCTAATGTAATGCCTCCTCCTCCATCACCATAGCCAAAGACATACATAGGTTTAGGAAAGATATGTTTCTCCTTAAAATCATCCCAGAGCTTTTTAAGTAGTGAAGGCTTAACATCAGTTCCATAACCCAATAACATTAGCTGTGATACAATTTCTGTACCATCTAAACCCTTCCACTTAAAAATATGATATGGAAATTCGTTGTATTTATTCCAGCAAAGCTTATGAGTTGTAAAATATTCTATTCCAGCACTCTTCATGATCTGTGGCAATATGGGATTAAATCCGAAGCTGTCCGGTAACCATGCAATCCTTGATTTCATGCCAAAATTTTCTATAAAAAATCTTTGTCCATAAAAGAATTGTCTAATGATAGATTCCAATGGTGTTAAGATCATATCGCTTTCTACCCACATACCTCCGACAGGTTCCCAAATACCCTTTGCCATAGCCTCTATTACCTTGCTATAGATATCTGGATAGTATTCCTTCAGCCATTTATAGTATAAGGCACTACTCTGTACGAATACTAGTTCATTTCTCCCACGCAATGCATATAATACATTTAATGCTGTGCGAGCAATCTTACCTATAGTCTCATGCCAACTCCATAGCCAAGCGGCATCTATATGGGCATGCGAGACTATATAAACGGATCCTTCTCTCCAATACTTCTCATTTAATTTTAAAAGATTATCATCAAGATATTTCCTTGCTAAAGTTGCATTCTTCAATAATCTATCGTAGTCAGGACTTCTTAAACCAGCTTTACACAGTTCTTTACTTCTATCCCGAAGTAATATTTTTAGATCATCAACTAATTCATGGTATGTTCCAAGAGAGTGATCAAGAAGATCGATTATTGCTTCTAGAGATTCCATAGTAATTGTATCTACATAGACATGATCTAATGTTTCTCTAAGTATCTTTGATAATTCATAAGCTATCCAATGATCTTTAAATAGGTCTATTACTTCAAGCAAGTATCTAAGTCTTTTAGCAAGGCTCCATAGATCCTTTAATACTACAATATAGTCTATACGACTAATCCTGAATGTCTCACTATGTTCACCGAAAGTGAATGTAGTATACATCTTTAATTCAACAGTATTCTCTATACAAGGATTATCTATTGGTATATATCTATGGTACTTATCATATCCATAATGCGGTTTACTATTCAAATATACAATAGCATCTCTATTCATATCAATATATAGAAATCCCATAGCTTGATTACAATAGCTTCCATTATATGCTTTAAGTTTTATTATTATACTTTTACCTTTGCCCTCAAGAGAACACGGTATCCTAGCTATATTGTCGGAGATACTTATGTTATAAAGTCTATATCGCTTCAAAACACTTGCTGCTTCAAGAAATAGTATTCTCCTATATAGTGATTTCGGATGATATAGCGATATAGCCAAATATCTTCAACCTAGTGATTTCTTTTGTATAAGCTCTGCACATATGGGATAAATAAATTATCTTATAAGAGCTCTATATCTATTAATGATATTCTTCACCTTATCAATTAAGTGTATTGGTAATAATGGATCGTCTAGATAACTTCTTAAATCATTAATCCTCCTCTTAACCCAGTTGAAATCCCTATCTCTAGATGCAAAATAGAGTTCTAAATCTATGGCATCTAGATGTGCTTCATAGCTATCTGGAAAAGCTTTCTTGAATACCTCCTTGTCAATTCTATAACCTCTATTCTTAAGCAAAGTTATTTCTATAAGTTCATGTATAAGAAGATACTTATTATTTAGGATATCTCTAATTGTAAATGAATCTGCCTCATACGATGCTGCAGTTAAATAAGCTATAAATTCATCTGGTGTAGCATTACAGTTTATGCCCTGTTCATTTAATTCTCTACATAATTTCTTTATCTTTGTAATATCATTTTCAGTTAGCATTTTCAACATCCAAATAATTATTAGTATAATGTATAAAATTAAGATTTATTCCATAAGTCTTTATTAGTGGGAAAAACTATGTCTAAGACAAATATGTATGGAGAGGCAGGAGCTTTGAAATGCGATAATCCATGGGTATTAGCATGGAAATGTAGTAGGGGAAAATGCGATCTGGGTAATGTTGCAGAAATTATAAAGACTTATCTATTAGAACCAATAGATTCAAACAATTACTTATTTGCAATTGAGTTCTTACGTTCATTTAAAGCTAATGCTTCAGTAGATAAAGTAATAGATCTCACCAAAGCGATCTTTGATGATCAAATAGTAAATAAAATAGTTAAGGACATACATCCAGATAAGGTCATTAATTACTATAATGAGAAAATGTATTTATCAATGGATCTACTTACATTATGGGAATACCTCATTATTGCTGGTAAGGGAGAAATTATAGAAGAATATAGTCTAGATCTAATTAATAAATTATGGAGAAATATTAGTGATGACTATATGAGTATTAAAGATCTAATAGAGGCCCTATTTTATGGACCTTTAAGTATGTTTTCAGTAAATGCTTTAATTCCATTACTTTCAAGTATAAGAAAATATTCCTGTGAAAAAGACTGTATAATATTCAAATCCCGATTACTCAATATCCTCATTGATACTCATTCTCCAAAGGATACCCTGCATAATATTAAATTAAATAATATAATTGGTCAATATATCAACGATATTATTAATTATATCTTAAGCAGTGTCAATATTGATCGAAAGACTATATTAACAACTGTTAATGAGTTAAATATTCTACTAGAAAAATTAAGATTTCATTGCAATGAATTAAAGGACCATAGACCATGTAATACGATCATTGATAGTAGAGAAAAAGAAATCCATAATTTGTTTAAGAAAATAATGGAAATAACATCATATTAGATAAAAGAATAAATTATTTTAAGAAAAATTTATCCCCATATATACATAGTTGCTAAATGGGATTAGTTATGCGTATACCTAAAGGACTGCCTTTGCAAGCTTTTGATTACTATAGAAAATACTGTCTATATGCAGCACTATTAATTGTTGTGAGTATAATTCTTTATGGTATATTCTATACTTTTAACATATGTAAGAATGTTTCATCTCGTGTCGATTCATCATAATATGATTGAGCCTCAACGTGTCATTGAAGAATACTTTAGATTCTTAATCCCGGTATCTATACCAACTTCGATAGTTTATAGTTTTATAGGGATCTTTATAATTCTATTCTACCTGAGACCAGCCTTTATTAGATTGTCGGAATTTAGAAGAGATAGGTATCATTCTCCTTATCTATTATCTACTATAGGATATGTATTAGGATATATTTCATCTCCAATAGCCTTGTATGTAATTCTTAGTCTTATGATCAATTTATTTAGGGTTCAAGGTTTCTTTGCAGTATATGATTTATTATCAAGTGTAGTTGTAATTGTAGTTCTCATTATTCCAATGATATCATCTATTATAGGTGTTATTGGCGAATACCTGCTATTATCTAGATTAGGAGAGGATATTAAGAATGAGGTACTTAAGCTATATGGTGTATTACTCATTATTGGTAGAATTATAGTCTGGTTCATTATGCCATTGATAATATATTTTCTGATCTACTTTGAAATGCGAAAGATAATTAATGTAAGCAAGAAGAGAATGGAGCTGTTAGAGTCATTAAAACAGTTAAATCCAGTAAAGTATCTAGGCTAAATAGTTTATTAGAAATAAAATGGAATAAATATAGTGGCATGGGTATAAGGTATGGATAAGGATATTGAAAGAAAGCTTATAGTTGCAGGAGTAGGTAGATTTCAGGTAATGGCTCTTCTACAAGCGGCTAGACACTATGTTTTCTACAAGAATATAGATAAAGCTAAGAGCTTTGGATTAAACCGTGCAATATTCTACGCGTGGGCTAAATACCATGGCCCCCATACCATGCGCTGGAGAATGCAGAGGCTAGAAGAGATTGTTAGAAAAGGCGAGATCAAGCCTCGTAGAGAAAAATGTCCAGAGGGCATGGAAGAAGTACTTGGAGAATGTGTTGAGGCTTCTCCAAAAGGATATTATGTGATTGGCGGCAAGGAGCAAACCCCAAAGGATTTTGATGAAAATGTTGCGAAGAAAATAGCACGTGTAATAGACTATGAGAAGGCTTGGAAAGCAGCACTAGACTATATAAGTCAATTTCCAGAATGGATATTAAAGGATCAGCAGAAATTCTATAAAATAGTTTATGAACCTATCAGAGATATATTCTTTAAGGAAATTCTTATGAACAAGAAACCAAGCCCTCATAAAATGTGGAATTTTAATAAAACCAGATCTTCAATTAAAGAGAAAAAGGTATTTAAAAAACAAAGAACAATTGACGACTTTATATTCTAAACTATGTAATTTTTTATTACATCAAAGATTACTTATAGGTTTTCAATTAAGTATTTAACATAGGTTAAAGTAAATGATATTTCATGATGAAATGATAAGCCTATTAGATCTCAAACTATCTTGAATATTGAAATAAAATCAAATATTACCGAGGAAAACAACCGTTATTAGCAGTAACCAGCTAGTAACAAAGTATATAGTCCTCTTAAATGTGCTTAAACGTTTTCTAAGATAGCCTGTTATTGATGCTGATAGAAGTATAGTGGCTAATAGAGAGAATATTAGTGATAAGCCGATCTTTAAAAAGGCACCTTGGAACAAAAGTGAATCATTATATATAAACATGAAAGGAACAATGAAAGCTATGAAACCTAATTTAATAGCATACATACCTATAGTTCTAGGGTTACCGCCAGATAGCGAAGCTGCTGCATATACTGCTAATGCTACTGGATATGTTATATTTGATAGAATAGCAAAGTAATAAACGAAGAAGTGTGATGGTAGAGGTTGAAAACCAAGCTTTGCAAGTGCTGGAATAGATATAGCAGCTACAATTACATATGCTGCAGTAGGAGGTAAACCCATACCCATGATTACACATATTATAGCTACAAGAATCAATGCTATGATACCTATTCCAAACGAAATACTTAGGATTGCTCCAACAATCTTAAACCCGAATCCCGTTAAATTCATAGATCCTATGACTAAACCTGCGGCTCCACAAGCCATAGCAACAGCTATAGCTCTTTGTGTACCATCAGCTAAGGCTAAGAGACAGTTTTTAACAAACTTAGAGAAGTCCTTTGATAAAATTGATCTAATGAAGAATATTACCACTACTGTAGCTATTGCCGTGATCGCGGCAAAAGACGCTGTTCTCGATACCAAGGTGTATATAAGAACAAAAATTGGTATTAATAAATAAGAATTCTTTAATATTTCTTTTTTTGGGGGAATAAAGTCCTCTGGTACAATACCTAAATTGTCTCTTTCAGAAATAAAATGTATTACCATATAAGCTCCAAAATAGTAGAGAAGGGCGGGAATTATAGCTGCAATAACTACTGAGATATAAGGTATTCCTAGTAAGGAAGCCATGAT